>Ga0105348_1000245_pt1 | contig 41312 bp, 33 predicted proteins | sample EN8Hudsemesocosm_2_FD_83504 | JGI IMG/M metagenome (GOLD analysis project Ga0105348, IMG submission 83504) | Methane-oxidizing microbial communities from mesocosms in the Hudson Canyon - EN8C Hudson Canyon | ecosystem: Environmental > Aquatic > Marine > Cold seeps | place: Hudson Canyon... | reverse complement strand
TGCTTAAGCACGTCTTCGGCTTCTTGCTCTCTCCCTGAAAAAACCAAATCAGCAAAGGGTCCTTCAAGGTTATGTTCCCAAAAGCGTCGTCTAGCATTAATACCAGATACCGAGTCTTTTACTTGTTGCCGATAGCGTTTAGCGATTAAAGCTAAACGGCCAAAAGCATGGGGAATTGTCGCTTCAAGACGACTACGAACAATCCGCGTTAAGATGGGCAATTCACCGCTACTGGATACAGCAGCAATAACCGGTGAGCGGTCAATAATTGAGGGGAAAATATAACTACTAAGGTCAACGCGATTGACCACATTTACAGGTAGTTTCAAGGTTTTTGATTTTTTCGAAATACTCGCATCCGAAGTTTCATCACCTGTCGCGGCAACTACTAGATGAACACCTTGCCATAAAGCGTCATCTGCCGTTATTTTATGTTCAAACTTAGCGCTGTTAATTTTTTTCAAACCTGAATTAGTCAATTCATCAGCAATTAGAAAAACGTGACAACCCGCTTTAAGTAATATTTCTACTTTTCTAGCAGCTGAATCTGTATCACCAAATACCAGGGCTGAACTTTCTTTTACATCAAAGAAAAGAGGTAAAAAATCCATCACAATACCTTAAAAGCTAAATCTAATTTGAAATGACTGTTAATCCGCCCATGTAAGGCAATAACACCTCAGGCACCTTAATAGAACCATCTTCTTGCTGATAATTTTCCATCACAGCAATCATCGTGCGCCCTACAGCAAGACCAGAACCATTCAGAGTATGCACTAGCTGCGGTTTATTGGTCTCAGGATTTCTCCAGCGAGCTTGCATTCGACGCGCCTGAAAGTCACGTGTATTGCTACACGATGATATTTCACGGTAAGCATCCTGCCCTGGCAACCAAACTTCCAAATCATAGGTCTTCGCTGCTGAGAAGCCTAAATCGCCTCCACATAACATTACCTTACGATAAGGCAAACCTAATTTTTGTAGAATGCCTTCAGCATGTCCGGTTAAGGTCTCTAGCGCAGCGTCAGAGTCTTCTGGTTTAACAATTTGTACCATTTCAACCTTATCAAACTGATGTTGACGGATCATACCGCGTACATCACGGCCATAAGAGCCCGCTTCACTTCTAAAGCAAGGCGTATGGCAAACTAACTTGATTGGCATATCTGCTGAATCAATAATTTCATCGCGTACTAAATTAGTGGCGGGTACTTCTGCCGTGGGAATTAAATAAAATTCACGATCAGCATATAACTTAAATAAATCTTCTTCGAACTTAGGTAATTGACCGGTACCAAACAAAGAGTCACTGTTCACGATATAGGGCAGGTAAGTTTCTTCATAGCCATTTTCACCACTGTGGGTGTCAAGCATAAACTGGGCAAGTGCGCGATGTAGTCTAGCAAGCTGACCTTTCAAAACGACAAAACGCGAGCCGGTTAATTTACTAGCAGCTTCGAAGTCCATTTTTTTAGACTGCTCACCTAAAGCGATGTGGTCTTTTACTTCAAAGGAAAAGTTTGCTGGCTCGCCCCACTTTAACACTTCAACATTATCGTCTTCAGAGTCTCCAGCAGGCACCTCTTCATCAGGTAGATTAGGCATACCGGCAAGAAAACTATTTAATTGATCTTGAACCGTTTTCAATTCTGACTTAGCGGCTTCCAACTTAGCGCCAATGCTGTCCATTTCAGCAATTAAAGGGGCGATATCTTCACCCGCTGCTTTGGATTTACCTATCGATTTGGACCTAGTGTTTCGTTCACTTTGAAGATCTTCAGTTTGAGTTTGCAGCGTCTTACGTTGCTCTTCTAATGAAGTAAATAGTGAAGTATCGAAAGAATACTTTTTGATGGCCAATTTTTCAGCAATATCAGCGGTTTGAGAACGAACTAGTTTTGGATCAAGCATAATTCTATTTCTTAGAGTAAAAATTTAAAATGTAGAGCGTGCCATCAACACGCCAATGAATAAAGCAAAAAAACATAAGATCATAGTACCCAAAACATAGGCCAATGCATGCAATGGGTCGCCACGATCAAGTAACTGCCAAGCTTCTAGTGAAAAAGCAGAAAAGGTTGTAAAAGCACCTAAAAAACCTGTCATCACAAAAGGTTTCATATCCGGTGGTAACAAGCCTCTTTCAACGATAAAAACAAAGGCAACACCCATCAGGCAGGACCCAAGAACATTAACCCACAGGGTTCCCCACGGGAAATATCGACCACCAATCCAGTTGACCACAGCATAACGGGAAAGAGCGCCAATCGCTCCGGCCACAGCAACCAAAACAAGATGTTTCATATCTACCTGCTAAACACTAAAAATTCTGCAGCAAGTTTACCCTGAATAAGCTTTAATTTCACACCTGAATCGACCTGAATTGACAACAATATCGACTGAATAGCGCTAGATCTTTTTTTAAAGAAACTCACGCGTCAAATTACCCATTTATTGATTTTTAATCGTCTCAAATGATTCAAGCCTTATACCCTGCTGCTTAAGTTTAATAGCCGCTTTCTCAGTTTTACGCTTTGCTAACTTTCTGACAAAAAAAGTACTTCGCCAAGTACGCAACTTAGCCCCCTCACCCCAAATTAAATCCTGACCTGACACGAGGGCACCTCATAGTAGGCTTTAGAATTACTTCACTATTTTGAGCACAGCTTTAAACTGTGCTCCCTCGGCAATTTCAAGCAACTCAAACAAAGCCATTTCTACGCTGGTCATACCCACACCAGCAAGACTCATTTTACGCAATGCCAATTGTTTATTTTGAGAAGTTCTGGATGAGACAGCGTCCTCAACGACTTCGACCTTATAATTTAAGCCAATAAGACCCATAACCGTTTGATAAACACAAATATGCGCTTCAATTCCGACCACCAGAACCTGCTCTGCATTAAGAGCTTTCAAGGACTCAATAAAGCTTTCATTTCCACACGCACTAAAAGTATGTTTATTGATCGGATCAATACCCACCAATAATTCTGATATTTCCGGTATCGTTGGCCCCAGTTTATCGGGCAGCTGCTCCAGCCAAATAATAGGTATTTCCAGCGTCTGAGCACCTTCTATCATTTTTTGAAGATTTTCTACCAGAGATTCATCTTCATACATCATATGTGCAAGCCGACCCTGTACATCAAGGATAATCAAGACTGTCACTTCAGGTTTCAACATAACTCACCCCTTTTTCAAAGCTCAGAGCAGTATAAGAATTTGAGCAATATAACAAACTCTCCCTGAACCAAATTTAACATCACTGGATGCGCTTATCATCTGATAAATGGCGCTTAAGATTTACAAGAATATGTATAACAAACATCAAATCACGTTTTTTCAATAATGCCTGCGTGGTATAGGTGTTCTTTACTACCTTTTGATGCTTATTTACGTTAATGTACTGGCCATAAATTCTGCCATTTAAACTACTATTTTTTAAACGACAGCCCTTATATCAATAATAACAGGAGCTTTTTAGCCATGTACCGTAAAGAACTGAAGGTCCTAGACTGCACTATCCGTGATGGTGGTCTTATTAACAACTACCATTTTAGCGATGAATTCGTTAAAGCTATCTACGCAGCAACCTGTCAGGCCGGCGTTGACTATATGGAAATAGGCAAAAAGCTTTGCGTCAGTGATACCTATACTCGAGAGAAGTTCGGTAAGTGGAACTTCTGTGATGAAGATGACATCAAAAAAGTCGTTGACTCTTATGACGGTGATTACCGCCCTACGCTTGCGGTTATGTATGACGTAGGCCGTGTAGATACAGAAAACCTAGCGCCGGTTGACCAAAGTGTCGTCGGTATGATCCGAACAGCTTGCTATGTTGCAGACATTGATAAAGGTCTGGATTTAGTCAAACGTTCAAAAGACCAAGGTTATGAGACAACGATCAATATCATGGCCCCTTCAGCTGCCATTGAGTCAGATTTGATTGAAGCCTTGCAGCAAGTAGAAAACTCGCCTGAGGTGGATTACCTCTACTTCGTAGATAGCTATGGCGCATTCTATTCTGAACAGATTACTGCTTACTTAAACATGTTCAAACAGTATGCGCCGAGTAAAGAGCTGGGCTTTCATGGCCACAACAACCAACAGTTAGCATTTTCAAATACTCAACAATGCATAATTGAAGGCGTAAACCTGCTTGATGCAACAGTCAACGGCATTGGTCGTGGCGCAGGTAACTGTAATTTAGAGTTATTACTAAACTTTCTTAAAAACCCTAAATTCAATTCGGCGCCGGTTTATAAAGCGATTCAAGAACAAATGATTCCTTTACGCAAAGAGATTGAATGGGGTTTCAATGATATTTACGGTATTAGTGGCCACCTTAATCAGCACCCACGCAACGCAATGAAACTTAGATCTGACACTGACAACAAGGATAATTGCCACGATTTCCTAATTGATAGCCTGGCTGACTCTTAACTGATGCATTGAGAAAATGAGTAGAGTGAGTTAATCAAATACAATAAAAAGGGGCTATATTCTTTAAATATAGCCCCTTTTTTTAATTAACCCTGAATTACAAAGCAACTCTGACCTATAAAGCAACCCTGACTTATAAAGCAACTCAGACTTACAAAGCAACTACCACTGGTCAGGAAACTCTCTGTCTTCGATAATTTGAGAGACTAGCGACTCCTCTTCAGCCGTTTTCTGCTGACCCCATTGATCAAAATACATCAATTCGTCCAGGGGGGTTCTTTGCAACCATCCAGCTGTTTCCAATTCTGGCTTATCGTAAAAGTGCGAGACGTAACCGACACAAAGGTAAGCAATAGGCACTATATTTGAAGGTATGGCTAAAGCCTCCTGCAACTCCTTTTGTTTTATAATGCTCACCCAGCCGACACCCACACCTTCAGCTCTGGCTGCCAGCCAAAAATTTTGTACTGCACAGACGCTACTGTAAAGATCCATTGTTTTTTGAGATGTGCGCCCAATCACAACCGGGCCAGTACGCGAACGATCACAGGTAATACAAATATTAACAGGCGATTCCAAAATACCTTCTAATTTCAGCGAACGGTACTTTTTACTCTTTTCAGAGTCAAACATATTCGCTGCATCTTCATTCGCTGCAACAAAAGCACTATGAACACGCTGCTTAACCTCATCTGAACGAACAACAACAAAATTCCAAGGCTGCATAAAACCGACTGATGGCGCATGATGAGCAGCATATAGAATACGACTTAGAACTTCATCAGGAATGGCGTCTGGCTTGAATTGCCCCCGAACATCACGTCGGTTAAAAACAGTTTTATAAAGACCTTGTCGTTCGCTTTCATCAAAAAACATTGCATCTTGATGTAGATTTTCTGGCTTTTCCATAATAGTCCCCTTGCTGGAAAAGTATGAGTACGCCTGTCCAAACGTCTCGTGTAACTTTTAGGCCGGTCTTCTGACTCTGGGTCAATTCATTCAACAGCCTTCCCGAACAATCACCCTACAACGGCGACCTAATCCAGTGGCATCTAATTTTCAAATATTGAACAATCACCATTACAGCGCTGGGCACGTATCGGATTTTAACCGATTTCCCGATTCTCCCTTACTTATCTTTAGACAAGTACGGACACCTAGAAGCAAAGAAGCAGGGACTTTTACAAAACAGAAGAGAATTGTCAATCATTGGAAAGAGAAAATATAACAACTGAATGTCGGCTTTAAGCCGGACATTCAGTATCAGTTAAGCGTACTAGTCGTTATCGGCTAGGAAGAACCAAGTATCAAGCACAGAGTCAGGGTTAAGCGAAATACTATCTATGCCCTGCTCCATCAGCCACTTAGCAAAATCAGGGTGATCAGAAGGGCCTTGTCCGCATATACCGACATACTTACCCGCTTTCTTACAAGCCTGTATCGCACTGGATAATAAAGCCTGCACCGCTTCATTCCGTTCATCAAAGAGGTGCGCAATAATGCCTGAGTCACGATCAATACCTAGCGTTAGCTGAGTCAAGTCATTAGAACCTATCGAGAAACCATCAAAGTGCTCCAAGAATTGATCCGCCAAAATTGCATTCGCGGGCAACTCACACATCATAATCACTTTTAAGTCGTTCTCACCTCGCTTTAAGCCTTTTTCAGCGAGTAAATCCACCACATGTTTAGCTTCACCAACAGTCCGAACAAAGGGCACCATAATTTCAACATTGGTAAAGCCCATCACATCCCGTACACGCTTAAAGGCTTCACATTCTAGATAAAAACAATCTCTGAACGTTTCAGAAATATAACGCGAGGCACCCCTGAAGCCCAGCATTGGATTTTCTTCATCGGGCTCGTAAAGGTTTCCGCCAATTAAGTTAGCATATTCATTTGATTTAAAATCAGATAAACGCACAATCACGCGCTTGGGATAAAACGCGGCAGCGAGTGTTGAGATGCCTTCGACTAATTTATCGACATAAAAGTCAACAGGTGAAGCATAACCACTTATGCGTTTTTCAACCGTTTGCTTTAACTCGGGTGGCAGGGTATCAAAATTCAATAAGGCTTTTGGGTGAACACCTATCATGCGATTTATGATGAATTCTAAACGCGCCAGACCAATACCTTCATTTGGCAAAGCCTGAAAGTCAAATGCGCGATCAGGATTCCCCACATTCATCATGATATTGAAATCAAGATCAGGCATAGAGTCAACCGAATTTTCTTTCAACTCAAAATCCAGAAGCCCTTCATAAATAAAGCCTGTATCGCCTTCAGCACAAGACACTGTCACATTCTGCCCTGTTGATAAAATATCGCTGGCATCACCACAACCCACTACAGCTGGTATACCGAGTTCACGCGCGATGATTGCTGCATGACAAGTTCTGCCACCTCGATCCGTGATGATAGCTGAGGAACGCTTCATAACAGGCTCCCAATCTGGGTCGGTCATGTCTGTTACGAGCACATCACCATCCTGAACCTGATCCATGTCAGAGATATCATGAATGACTTTAACTGGCCCGCTTCCAATTTTCTGGCCAATACTTCGGCCTTCCACGATCACGTTTCCCGTCTCTTTCATCAAATAACGCTCAAGTATTGCAGCACTTGAACGGCTTTTTACTGTTTCAGGTCGAGCCTGCACAATATAAAGCAAACCATCGTCACCATCTTTTGCCCACTCAATATCCATAGGCCGTTGGTAGTGTTTTTCTATAATCAGTGCCTGGCGCGTTAACTCACCCAGGTCCTCATCGCTTAATGAAAAACGCTCTCGTAACGCTTGCTCAACTTTTACCGTTTCAACCAAAGCATCACTATCATCTTGGCTATAAATCATTTTAATTGCTTTACTACCTAAATTACGACGTAAAACAGCTGGACGACCCGCTTCAAATGTTTGTTTATGGATATAAAATTCATCGGGATTCACCGCGCCCTGCACCACAGTTTCACCTAACCCGTACGAAGACGTAATAAACACCACATCTCTGAAGCCTGACTCAGTATCCAGAGTAAACATAACCCCTGAACTAGCCGTTTCACTGCGCACCATTTTTTGGATACCTGCAGATAATGCGACTTCACTGTGCTCAAACTCATGATGAACCCTGTAAGAAATAGCTCGATCATTGTATAAAGAGGCGAAAACCTCTTTTACTGATTTTTTAACTTGATCGATACCTTTTACATTCAAGAAAGTTTCTTGCTGGCCAGCAAAAGAGGCTTCAGGTAAGTCTTCTGCCGTCGCAGAAGATCGGACAGCAACGGCCAAATATTCATTGCCATTTTGAAGTGTTATAAACGCTGATTCGAGCGCTTTATTAAGCGATTCCGGAAAGGGCGCATCCATCACCCAAGAACGTATTTTAGCGCCGGCTTCGGCTAGCGCATTAACATCCTGAACATCTAAATCAGCAAGAGTATCGTTGATTTTTTCGTTTAAATTATTTGCAGAAAGAAAATCCCAGTAAGCTTGTGAACTGGTTGCGAAACCACCTGGCACCCTGACACCTGCTGCGGAAAGATGACTAATCATTTCGCCCAGGGAGGCATTTTTGCCTCCCACTCGTTCAACATCATTCATGCCTAGTTCATCAAACCAGATAATATAATCCTGCAAAACTGCTCTCCTAACTCACTTTATGGATTGGCTTAAGTCATGACATTCGCACTGGCTGATGTCATCCTATAGTGTGAATTGTAACACTTTATGCTAACTTATTTGAAACTAATCAATGATATAAACAAGGTAAATCATGAGCAAACAGCGCACTGCATTTTTCATTTCTGACGGAACAGGTATTACCTCTGAAGCACTTGGGGTCAGCTTGTTAACGCGCTTTGAAGATCATCATTTTGAAAAAGTAACGCTTCCTTATGTTGATACAGTCGAAAAAGCACACGAAACTGCGGCAAAAATCAATGCTGCTGCGGAACGTGACGGCGCCAAGGCCATTATCTTTGACACGATCGTCCAGGATGACATCCGTAAAGTAATCAAGAAAAGCGCTGGTTTAATGATTGATATTTTTGCTGCTTTCTTGGGGCCACTAGAAAAAGAGCTAGGCACCCAGTCTTCTTATAATGTTGGTCGAACACGCATCACTAAAAACACACGTTATGACGAAAGAATTGATGCCGTTAATTACGCACTGGATAATGACGATGGCGCTCGAACCAAGTTATATGACCAGGCAGATGTCATTTTAATAGGCGTGTCCCGAAGCGGGAAAACACCCACCTGCCTATACCTTGCTATGCAATACGGTATTAAAGCCGCCAACTACCCGCTTACAGAAGAAGATATTGAAGACCAAAAACTGCCCAAGTCACTTAAGCAACATCGTAACAAGCTATTTGGTTTAACGATTGAGCCCGAGCGCCTAGCAATGATCCGCCATGAGCGAAGAGCAAACTCTCGTTATTCATCCATAAAACAGTGTAATTATGAAGTGGAAGAGGTGGAGCTGATGTATCGAAGAGAAAGAATACCCTTTATGAATACTACGCATTATTCAGTAGAAGAAATCGCCACACGCATCATGGTCAAAGCAGAAATTGTAAGACGCTGCTAAAAACTGGCAAAAAAAATGGGCAAATCATCGCCCATTTATCATTCAATTAGCCGCACTAACTATATTTCTCCACACGAACTATATCAAGCAGCTTTAAAGCTCATGAATATCAAGACCAATCGCTTCTAGTACTTCTCTATTTGCTGCCTGACTAATTACGCCAACACTCGCTTGCGCAGGATCAAGATAAGCCTCAGCTACCCGCTTCAAATCATCCAATCCCACTTCAAGCACTTTGGCTCTGAACGCTTCTCGGTGCCCCTTACTACGGCCAAAGAGTATATTGTGATAATCACCCTTTGCTTCCCCTGCTGGGGAACGAGGCTTATCGATTGAACTAATGACGCCCAAAATAGCCTGCTCCAGCTCTTCATCATCATGCTCAGTTGTCTTCAACCACTCAATAGATTTATCGAAGTCATCAAGCGTTTCAGTCAATCTAGGGTCCCGATATGAATAGAAGCGGAAAGAGGCTGATGCTGAATCTTGCCCTGCACCACCTCCATACGCACCACCCTGCTCCCTTATTGATCGGTGTAAATAACCATTTCTTAAAAAGCCCCCCAGAACAGACAAAGCAGGCGCGTCTTCATGCCCTACGGCTACTGTAGGATAAGCTTTAGAGCAAAAATTCACCTGCGTTGAAGTTAACCAAGCCTCTTTAACCGTTTCCCTAATAGAGGGCAAATCAAAATGCTCAACCTCACTTGAAACAGACTCTTCATGACAAGCATCTATGTGCGATGCGACCGCTTCAGCCACATCTTTTTCGGCCACAACTAAATAACGTCGTGCGCCTTGTAAAACGAGCTCATGAATCTGTTTCAGTGTATTTGCAAACTCGGACAATTTAGTATCATCCGAAAGCGCATCATCCAAGGCTTTAATATTCTTAATACCAAGAACACCACCAAGCTGATAAGACAGTAAAGATGAAGGGCTCATTCTGCTTGACGCTATCCCCATTGCTAAAGCGTGACCATTACTCGTAACAGACTGCTCTCTTCTGGCTCTCATTTGAGCAACAAGCTCTTTAAGTCGCTCCAGTTCATCAAACCGAACATCGTTTAGCGTTTCTTTAAGCAACTCTGTCATCGCCTTATGGTTACGCGATAAAGCTTTACCCGTGAAGACCAACATACCTTTTATGGCTTGAACATCATCTATTGTCCCTTTAATTGCGCTGTATACTCCCAAACCACCTGTAAGGGCAGATTGTCGATTTTGCACATCCAAATAACTTTGCTCGCCCAGCCCTAAGCCGCTAATCACACTGGTATAAATAGGCAGCAAAGCTAACTGCGCAGCGGAAAGTTTTGGCATATCGATGACTATCTGTTCATACACCAAGCCATTTGTTCCCTGGTAATAACAGGTAATATTCTCTGACACAGACGAAGCTTGTCCATCGGGAAAGAGCAAATTCAAGGGCACATCAGGAATACCCACTTTTGGCAGAATAGACTCATCATCTTTTCTCATCTGTCGCTCATTGAGCACCGCTGCCTGTTCAATAACAGCCTGTTTCTGTGCGTCACTTAAGCCTGCTTTTTTCGCCGCTAATTGCTTATTTAGAAGTTCCTGCCGGACATCTTCATAAGACGTATCAGGGCGAAGTGACAGGGTAACTCGATGCGGGTTATCAATTAATAACTTTTTGACCAGAGACTTGAAGTACTCTGGATCTTTGACTCTCTCGCGCAGTTTTTCAATAACAGGTTCTAAGTCCAGTAATTCAACAGGGTCTCCGCCATGAAGCATTGGCGGTAGCGCAGCCAGAATTATCTGCAAACCGTAAGGATAACTATCACCAGAAATCTCACGCTGACTAAGTTCAAGCTGATGTAAAACGGCATCAAGGCGCTCTTTGGCGACACCTTCTTCTGCAACGCTATTAAGAACGCCAAAGATCTCAGCCTCAAGCTCTTCCTCACTTCCAGAATCACTGCCTTCAAGACCACATGCAAAGGCCATTTCACGATTAGAGTCTTCTAAGCCACACAACGGTGATGGCGCATGCCCAAGCTTTGAAGCCTCCAGAACTCTCTGTAAAGGCGCAGCACTATTTTCAAACAATACATTTGCTAACAAATGAGCTTCAAGATTCTGTTCAAGATCAAAGCTATGGCCCAATAACCAGCCAATCACTATATGCGTTTTATGTTCCGTTGGCTCTTCAACTTCAATCGGATAATTTTCCTGAACTCTAATTGGCCCGCAATAGCGCTGCTCATCATTGATCTGGATCTGATGTTCCTCTTTACTAAACCGAGATAAGGCCTGATCATGAAAATACACATGATGCTCGTGTGCAGGAATATCACCAAAGGTCAGGAACACCGCATTGCTAGGATGATAATGTTTTTTATAAAAGGCTTTTAGCTCCTGATAACTCAAACTCGTAATGTGCTCAGGATCACCACCGCTGTTGTAATGATAGGTGCTGGTAGGATAGAGGTGACGCGTTAATGTTTGCCAAAGCTGACTAACAGGCGAACTCATCGCGCCCTTCATTTCATTATAAACAACACCTTTATAAGTAAGATCTGTATTCGCATCATCAGGCTTTTCAAATTCAACACGGTGCCCTTCTTGTAAAAAGTCCATTTCATCTAAGCGAGAAAAGAATACTGCATCCAGATAAACTTCTAACAAGTTATTGAAATCTTTTTTGTTCTTACTCGCAAAAGGGTACGCAGTCCAGTCACTACTGGTAAAAGCATTCATAAAGGTATTGAGTGAACGACGAATCATCATGAAGAAAGGGTCGCGAACAGGGTATTTTTCTGAGCCACATAAAGCGGTATGCTCTAAAATATGCGCGACTCCGGTATTATCGGTTGGCACCGTCTTCAAACCAACCAAAAACACATTCTCACTGTTTTTTGTCGCAAAATGTAAATGCCTTGCACCCGTTTTTATATGTTCATACTCTTCTACTTTTACATGTAAAGCATCAATTTCTTGCGTTCTAATCAGCTTGAATTGATTATGTTGTTTCTGAGGCTGCATAAAACCTTATACCTTATTGTTCATTTGAATGAAGTAAGCACACGAATAAAGTGAGTACTGGATATTAGAAACTTCTATATAAGACACACTAACAATTTATATATCATAATAGTAGAAACATTTGCACGGTGCTTTAGATATAAACACAAGATTAAAACAAGCAAAAATGTCTATTTTTCAATTACAAATAGCATTTCCATACTATTGTTTAATTTGTTTTTAAGCCTTTAATGTTATTCAATTGAGCCTATTAACAATATCAACACGAACTTATTCTAGTATGAAAGTTAATTTTCTGTGACTCATCTTACATTTGAATTGATTTTCTAAGCACTAATTCAAGTTTCGGACTAAACTTTATTGATAACATTAGCTAACCTTCTGCAACATTCAAGCAACTGCTAATTTACAATTCAATTTAAAACATTTTTAGAACACTAACTTAAAGACAAACACAATCTATCAACAATATATATCGGATACACCGGTTTTTAGTTTATATCTGTAAGGAAGTATATAAATGGTCGATATAAGACCTCTCCTCTTTATCAATTTTCTGATGATTTTGCTTCTCATCACGGCAGGCTTCAAATCTGTTCAAGTGATTGAACAAGCTATTGACGACGAAGTCCCGGCACCGTGGGTCAGCACCCCTCAAACCAATACAACAGAATCACCCCAGCTATCAAAAAACGTGATTGAACCTGAAACAAGTGAATATACTAAAGACACAAGTGAAACGAGCGAGGCATTAGCCGCCCTAAAAATGTCAGAAGATGCTGCTTTTTCTGAGGAAGCCATATTTGCCGACGAAATCTCAGCGCCGAAATTGGAAGCCTCTCCTTTTAGGCCTAGCAAGTCAGAAGATTTCGAGATAATTGTAGTTGAAGAAGCTAAAGCGCCAAAAATAGAAGAACCCACTGTTGTTTCATATATAAACACACCGCCCCCCCCCGCAAAAGAAAGCATTACAACGGGCACTCTAGTCGTTCGCTCCAACGTCAGTGAAGACATTGTTTTAATTAATGGCAAGCCTTATGGCCCTACAAAACTGGAGCTAAAACTAACACCAGGCAACTATAAAGTAGAAGTGGCTAAAGATGGCTACCAAGGCTGGAGTACAAATATTGATATCCGCAGGGGCAGCACCCGAACTTTAAGTGCTCAATTGGAGCATTACACTAAGGTTGAACACATAAACGGCGTATGGCAAAACGATATTAAAACAGGTGAAGGTCATTATTTGGAAGAAGGTAAATTGGAGTACAACGGCTCCTTTGTAAATAGTAAATTCCATGGAAGTGGCTCAATTCGATACTCAAATGGAATGAAATATAATGGCGAATGGTTCCAAGGTAGTATGCAAGGACAAGGATCACTTACAACGACTGACGGCGACACCTACATTGGTGAGTTAGATGACAACAAATTTAATGGCGAAGGTACGCTCACAAAAGCGACTGGCGACATATACTCCGGCTTTTGGATAGATGGTGTACTGAACGGACAAGGCTCTTTAACTACCCAAGGCGGCTTACTATACGTTGGTGGTTTCTCAGACAACCTATTTCATGGCAATGGCTCTCTTACCTACCCAGATGGAGGCCACTATGAAGGTTCATTCTCGAATGGCATGTTCCACGGAAAAGGCGTTGAAACTTACGCAAATGGCAAAAAATATGTCGGCCAATTCATTGATGGACTCTACCACGGAAAGGGCGAAATACTTAACCCTAATGGCAGCAAAATAACCGGCACATTTAAAGATGGCAAAGCATTTGGCAAAGCGACCTTAACCACCGCTGAAGGCGAAATATTTACAGCCAGGTCAAGTGAGCCAGGTGTATGCTATAGACAAAAAAGTTATCGGGCGACAGAGTGCCCACAGCTAGATGGGTGGTAAGCGCCCACAGCTAGATGGGTGGTAAGTGCTCACAGCTAGATAGAGAATTTACGGCTCCACTTTATACATAACGATGAGTTTTCACACACTAGAACTTAAAGTTAATTTATTGATTATAAGCGTTAAACAGCAATTATTGAACGAGGTAGAAGATGACAATTAAAAGTGCTTTATTGGTTGATGACTCAAAAGTCGCCAGATTTGCATTGAGCAAACTACTGGAAAAAATTAACCTTAAAGTCAACATGGTTGGATCTGGTGAAGACGCTTTAGACTTTCTAAAAAACAATGAATACCCAGACCTGATCTTCATGGACCACCTAATGCCTGGCATGAACGGTATTGATACCACGAAAGAGATCAAAACAAACCCCGAAACCAGCCATATTCCGGTCATAATGTGCACCTCTAAAAAATCGGAAGATTTCACGGATGATGCAATCAATTATGGTATCTACGGTGTATTGACCAAACCAGCTGAAGCACAACAGGTCGTTGACTTAATTAATCAGCTATCAACAGATATTGATCGAGGCACGCTACCTACACCGGCCATCTCAATTTCTTTATCGGCACAAGAGCAAGCTAATTTAGCTAAAATGAGTAAAGCCAATCTACCTGACGAACTGAAAGAAGCCCCCATTGCCACAACGCAGCCTTCCCTAGAGCTGCCCGCAGACATGATCGAACAAGTCGCCCGATCAGCAGTCAAAGCAAATGTAAATAATCGGCTACATGAGCTTCTCTCCAGCCTGTTTGATGAGCAATACGATCATGTCAAACGAATTTTAAATGACTCAAAGCAAGATCAACAAGAGCATTTAAAAGCGATTATGGACGAGTACATTTCTGAAATTAATAAGAAAACAGAATCAATCAAAGAAGAAGTGGCCGCTGAAGTCAGTTTATTCTTAGGCAACCAATTAACAGAATTCAAACAAGAACTACTTCAAAGCCAAGCGAAAACCGGATTGGACCCGGTTCAAATAGAAGAATTAAAAGACCACTTAACAGCCACTCAATCCATTGACACAGAGTTCTGGCAAAAATTACAAAGTGACGCGATTCAACAAGCTCATGACATATCAAGAGAAACAGCAGAAGAAATCGCATCACAGACAATTGAGAGTTACATTCATAAGAACCGTCAAGTCACTAATAAGCTTTACGGCACAGCCTTAGCAACAAGCATTGGTATTTTTGCCATCGGTATTACACTTTTATCAGGCATTTTTTAATGCTAATTATCACTTACTCTTAGTTAAATCATTTGCGCGAGCCAGATCCTCTGGCTCGTCAATATCAATCATCGCATTCTCAAGTGTCACCTCTATATAACCATTTTTTTTGATAATGGATTTCGCACCCTCATCGCCTTTTAGCCCACACAGCGCATCAAAATACCGTAAAGGAAAATAAGCAGGGACACCTACATCGTACTTAATTTTTTCTTTCTGATTCGAGTCGTACACCTTTTTATTCAAGCTAGTCACCTCTAAGCCAAGCTCATACTGACTACAAACAATCGAATCAGGGCGCACCTGAATAGCACTTATCAAAGCGTGTATATCCTGTGCATTTATTAAGGGCTGATCCCCCAAAAAAAACAAAACACCTCCAGAAAAAATTTCAGACGCCTCGAAATCAAAGCTAATACGAGCAAGCGCCTCTTTAATTGAAAATGCCAAACCGTCTTTCCAATTTTGTACTTTTACAATATGACAGCCCGACAAGTCCAAATTTTCACTCCGAATAATCTCATCAAAATTACCCCCTAAAGTCACATAGGGTTTTAAACCTTTTTTCGTCAGCAGGCTCACTATATGCTGCAACAAAGGCTTACCTTGCCAACAAGCCAATTGCTTTGGCGAACCAAAACGCGAAGATTTGCCAGCAGCCAAAACCACAATTGCAATCGATTCCATCGGTAAACCAGCCATTTAAATACGCCTTTATATTGTAATTCGTTTAAATTTCATCAACTTAGAAGATACATTTTCTAGCTTACAATATTCACTAGGAGACCACCTAAAGACCATGTAAAATACTCAAGTATTTTTAAATCTTGAAATGGACCTATATGCATACCGAAACACCTCTTTTCTCTTACCCTAAATACTGGGCTGAGTGTTATGGAACAGCCCCCTTTCTTCCAATGTCACGTGAAGAAATGGATTTATTAGGCTGGGATAGCTGTGACGTTATTATTGTATGCGGTGACGCTTATGTAGACCATCCCAGTTTTGGTATGGCTGTTATTGGACGACTATTGGAATCTCAAGGCTATCGCGTTGGCATCATTGCCCAACCAAACTGGCAATCTAAAACAGATTTTCAAAAACTAGGCAAACCCAATCTGTTTTTTGCTGTATCAGCCGGCAATATGGATTCCATGATTAACCGTTATACCGCCGATTTAAAAATTCGACACGACGATGCTTACACACCTAATAATGAAGGCGGCAAACGACCTGATAGAGCCGTAACAGTTTATAGCCAACGATGCCGTGAAGCTTATAAAGATATACCGGTTGTCATTGGCGGTATCGAAGCCAGTCTTCGCCGCATGGCACAGTATGATTATTGGTCAGACAAAGTTCGCCCCTCTGTACTCATCAATTCAAAAGCAGACATTCTTCTCTATGGAAATGCAGAACGCGCTATTTCTGAAGTCGCTTTACGTATATCGCGGGGTGAACACCCTAAGGACATGACAAACATTCGTGGAACCGTTTGTTTGATTAAAGAGCTACCCGAAAACTGGGAGCAGAAAGACTCCTCACGAGTGGATGCACCCAAAAAAGTAAGCGATCAGGATCATCCTTTTAAGCAAAACCCTTATACCGTAATGGAGTCAGGCGATAATACCAGTTCCAGCGAGCAACAAGACAGTACCGAAACAGCCAACTGCGCTAGCAAACAAAGCGAAGCACTAAAAGAGCTCGAACTCAATGACACGCAAGTTATACGCTTTCTGCCTTTAAAAGGAGGCGATAAACCAAAAGATCAGGAGTATATTCTTCTCCCTTCATATGAAAAAGTATCAAAAGACCCTGTCCTCTATGCACACACTTCGAGAATACTACACTTAGAAACCAACCCATCTAACGCACAAGTCATCGTTCAGCCACATGACAAACGCTATGTTTGGGTAAATCCGCCCCCTATCCCACTCTCTACAGATGAATTGGATAGCGTTTTTGAGCATGCCTACCAGCGAGTACCCCACCCATCCTATGGGGATGCGAAAATACCCGCTTATGACATGATCCGCTTCTCCGTCAATATTATGCGAGGCTGTTTTGGGGGCTGCTCATTCTGCTCAATTACAGAACACGAAGGTCGAGTCATCCAGAGCCGCTCTGAAGACTCCATCATTAATGAAATAGAAAGAATACGTGATCAAACCCCCGGCTTCACCGGCACCATTTCTGATCTAGGCGGCCCAACAGCCAACATGTATCAATTAAATTGCCGAACCGAAGAAATTCATGCTAGCTGCCGACGCCTTTCATGTGTTTATCCATCAATATGTAAGAATCTGGTAACAGACCACTCACCCACGACACAACTTTATCGTCGAGCCAGAGCATTACCTGGCGTAAAGCGCATTCTAATTGCATCCGGATTACGCTATGACTTAGCTGTTGAAGACCCAGAGTACATCAAGGAGCTAGTCACTCATCATGTTGGCGGCTACTTAAAAATAGCGCCGGAGCATACAGAAGATGGGCCGTTATCTAAAATGATGAAGCCCGGCATGGGGACGTATAATCGTTTCAAAGAATTATTCGAGAAATATTCTCAAGAAGCCGGAAAAAAACAGTACCTTATTCCCTACTTCATTTCAGCTCACCCCGGCACACGCGACACCGACATGATGAACCTTGCCTTATGGTTAAAAGGAAATGGCTTCAGAGCGGACCAAGTACAGAACTTTTACCCCTCCCCTATGGCCAGTGCTACTGCCATGTACCACTCAGAGCGCGACCCTTTGCATCGGGTTAACTATAAAACCGAAAAAGTAAGCATTCCGAAAGGCATTAAGCAGCGTCGCCTACATAAAGCGTTCTTACGTTATCACGATCCTGATAATTGGCCGCTATTACGCGAAGCACTTAAAGACATGGGTAAAGCTCATCTTATTGGCTATGGAAAAAAACACCTTATCCCGCCCACTCAACCCAAAAGTGCTACCCGTAATTCCTCGATTAATGCTAAAGCAAAGAAAAGTAGCGCGACATCTAAAATGAGAAAGGGATATATACACACCCAGCACACAGGACTTCCCCCTAGAAAGCAAAAATAAATCATCCTTCCTTCAGTCTCTTTGCTTGGCACTCATAACAAGCGCGGCACTCACATCAATAAAGGGACTGAAGGGATGTATTGTGACTAACAATTGAATTGAAGCTCAACAGTCCCTATAATCCGCCCCCCCAATTTTGATTACATGGTGTAGCGTTCTTAGCGCTTACTCCTATAGAGGAAAACATGTTTGAACCCCGCGCAAGTACAAACCTAAGCATCAAAAATGATGTTCTTTCAGGGCTAACAGTCGCCTTGGCACTGGTACCTGAAGCCGTTGCCTTTGCATTTGTCGCCGGAGTAGATCCTCTAGTCGGCCTATATGCAGCATTTATGGTCGGCATTATTACAGCAGTGATTGGCGGCCGCCCAGGCATGATTTCTGGCGCTACCGGCGCACTTGCTGTCGTTATGGTGGCACTCGTTGCTCAACATGGTGTGCAATATTTATTTGCGACGGTAGTACTCATGGGCATACTTCAAATACTGGCGGGCGTTTTTAAACTCGGCAAGTTCATACGCATGGTTCCTCACCCTGTCATGCTAGGTTTCGTGAATGGCTTAGCTATCGTTATTTTCCTTGCCCAATTGAGCCAGTTTGGTGATAACAGCACCGGGGAAGCAGGCTGGTTAAACGGAACAAGCCTAGAAGGCTCCATTATTGATATTGCCTGGTTGGAACAAGGCGCAATGCTCACTATGTTAGCGTTAGTTTTTGCCACGATGGCCATCATTCATTTTTTACCCAAACTAACCAAAGCCATACCCTCTTCCTTAGCCGCTATTGTCATTGTCTCTTTGGTCGTCATATTTTTTAACCTCGACACTCGTGTCGTTGGTGATGTCGCATCTATTGCAGGCACCTTCCCAAGCTTTAGCATACCCATCGTTCCCTTCACTTGGGAAACGTTTACCATCATCTTCCCGTATGCCTTCATATTAGCTGCAATTGGCCTTATTGAATCATTATTAACGTTAACCCTTATCGATGAAATGACTCAAACGCACGGTAAAGGCAATCAAGAATGTATCGGTCAGGGCGTAGCAAATACCGTAACAGGCTTCTTCGGCGGCATGGGTGGTTGTGCGATGATAGGACAAAGCATGATTAATATAAACTCGGGCGGGCGTGGACGCCTATCAGGTTTATCAGCAGGCCTATTCCTTCTTGGTTTTATTCTATTTGCTTCAGACTTAATTGAACAAATTCCAGTCGCTGCACTCGTGGGTGTTATGTTCATTGTTGTGATCGGCACCTTTGAATGGTCTAGCTTCAGAATACTTCGAAAAGTACCCCGCTCAGATGCATTTGTACTTATTTTGGTTTCAGCTGTCACTGTTGCGACCGATTTAGCAATTGCGGTTGTTGTCGGCGTTATCGTCTCCGCACTGGTATTTGCATGGGAGCACGCCAAACACATCTACGTCCATAAACATGAAAATGAAGATGGTTCGAGTGTTTATGAAATTGACGGCCCGCTCTTTTTTGGTTCAATTGCCAATTTCCTTGAGCAGTTCAATATCCAAGAAGGGGAAGACGAAATCATAATTGATTTCAAGCGTTCACGCGTTTACGACCACTCAGGACTTGAGGCGATCGACACACTCGCAGAACGCTACTTAAACGCAGGCAAGAAACTTCACATTCGACACCTCAGTGAAGAGTGTCGTGGTTTACTAAAAAATGCAGGTGATTTGATCGAGGTCAATGTTATTGAAGATCCTACCTACCATATTGCAACAGATAAGCTAGACTAAGATTGCATCAATGCTAGCTTATTCCAGAGCTTGAGTTGTTTAATCTTAGCGATCATCAAAATTTAAGTTTTAAGCTAAATAGAAAATAACGGTTATATTTATAGCCGTTATCGACTAGTCTTTCGTATACACGTTTTTTTGTTTAAAAATGACAGGGGCCTACAAATGAGCAATAAAGATAAACTGGGTTTAGACAAGGTTGTTAGCCGTTTTAACAAAGAGTTCGATAAAACATCTGAACACTTTCACAAATTGATAGATGATGCCTTTAAGCAACTTGAATCTCTTCAATCCCAAGTACAAGAACCCATTAAAAAAGTAATGGAAGACCTAGATAAAATTCGTGATCGAGAAATGAATCGTTTTCAAACAGAATTCGATAAACGCCTGAACGAATTTAACGACCTTCAAGCCCAGCTTCTTGAAAAAATCGGTGTAGAACCCCCTAAAACAAAATCTAAAGCTAAACCTGCTGCGAAAAAAGCCGCCGCACCTAAGGCTAAACCTGCTGCAAAAAAAGCCGCCGCACCTAAGGCTAAGCCTGCTGCAAAAAAAGCCGCCGCACCTAAAGCTAAACCTACTGCAAAAAAAGCTGCCGCACCTAAAGCTAAACCTGCTGCAAAAAAAGCCGCCGCACCTAAGGCTAAACCTGCTGCAAAAAAAGCCGCAGCACCTAAGACTAAGCCTGCTGCAAAAAAAGCCGCCACACCTAAGGCTAAGCCTGCTGCCAAAAAAGCCGCCGCGCCTAAGGCTAAACCTGCAGCAACTAAAGCTAAACCTACGGATAAAAAATAAACCTTCAATTAATAACTCAAGCTTACAGGGAAATTTAAGACCTCAATCCTGTAAGCTTTGCATCTCCTTCCTCGAGCTGCCTCCCTACTAATTCAATAACATCTAGGCTAACCCGCCTTTATTTAACATGATTTTTAAATACAATTACTTAAAGTCACTTTTTTGTAACGAATTACGTCCTCTCGTTACAATATTATAACCAAGTTATATTATTCATTTGCTAAAAATACCATACAATTTACTTATAACTTTTCAATCTAACATTATTATTTTGGTAACTAATTTGCTTAAGCGATTTCATTCAATCAATTTATTACTTAGCCTTACCCTTTTATTAGGCGCTACAGTCGTAAATGCGGACACTCCTCTTCAATCCACTGAAGAGACTACTGTGCTCGTTGAATTAATGCTTAGTACAGGACTAGCCACTCTTTTTGGCTCGCTTTGCTTTATCTTATATAGAATGAATAAAAAGCTACAAAGCAGTTTACGCGCTAGTGAAGCAACAGAACACATGATGTCAAAGCTAAGTAGCGCAGTGACGAATAGTGGTGCGAGTATCATCATCACAAACAATCAGGGTTCGATTGAGTACGTAAACGAGAAGTTCTGCAACATTACCGGCTACCAGCAAGCTGAAGTAGTAAATAAGCCAATTAACCTACTCCGTCCAAGCTGCTCTGAAAGCAGCGCTGAACCCTGTATATTAGACACTGAATTCCTGCGGCAGCAAGAAAGCTGGGAAGGCGAATTGCTTTGCGCAAAAAAAGATAACAGTGAATTCTGGAACGCCATTACGATATCGGCCGTTTATGATAAAGAACAACAAATATCCAACTACATCCTCTCGGCGGTTGATGTGACAGCACTAAAAGATGCCACAAAAAAGATGGAACATCTTGCTCTATTTGACTCCTTAACAGGCTTAGCCAACCGCCGCTTATTTATTGACCGCTTACATCAATCTATTCTCAATGCCAGACGACACAAAAAGATGGCGGCGTTATTCTTTTTGGATCTGGATCAGTTTAAACGAATCAACGACACTCTAGGTCACCAGGCGGGTGATCGACTTCTGCTGATTATCGCAGACCGTTTAAAGTCCTGCGTTAGGAAACAAGACACTGTCGCTCGCTTAGGTGGAGACGAGTTCACCATATTATTAAACGATGTATCTGATACAGACAAGATATCAAACATCGCCAACAATATACTTAAAACACTTAAAGAGCCTATTCGCCTAGGTAAGCATGAAGTTATCGTCTCTACGAGCATCGGAATTACCCTTGCGCCAACAGATGGTACCTGTAGTGAAACATTGATGAAAAATGCAGATCTTGCGCTCTACATGGCAAAAGATAGTGGTCGTGATGGCTATCACTTCTTTACTAAAGCCTTGAACATAAGAGCAAACAAATTACTGGAAACTGAAAATGAGCTACGTGAGGCGATCAGAAATGGCGATTTCCACTTAAATTATCAACCTCAAATTAATCTTAAAACAGGTCAAATAACGAGTGTCGAGGCGCTAATTCGCTGGAACCATCCAACAAAAGGCGAGATTTCACCAGCAGATTTTATTCCTGTTGCCGAAGAAACTGGTTTGATTGTACAGATTGGTGAATGGGTACTTAATCAGGCATGCTCTGAAATACAACAATTAAACGAGTTGACGGGTAAGTCCTTACGCGTTGCAGTTAACTTATCCCCAAGACAGTTTGATGACCCTAAATTGGTATCAATAGTTTCTGATGCTTTAGAAGCATCCGGGCTAGACGCTAAAAGCCTAGAAATTGAGGTAACAGAAAGTATGCTAATGAATGATATTGATGCAGTCATCGCTCAATTAAACAGCATTAAATCAACGGGATCTACAATCACAATTGATGACTTTGGCTCCGGCTATTCATCTCTAAGCTATTTAAAAAGTCTGCCCGTTGACATACTGAAAATAGATCAGTCTTTTGTCTCTGATATACCTGATAATTTAAATTCAATGGAAATTGCTTCAGCTGTTATTGCTGTGGCACATAAACTAAATCTTAAAGTTATCGCTGAAGGCGTAGAAAATATTGACCAACGTGACTTCCTCGTCATCAATCGGTGTGACTACGCTCAAGGTTACTTCTTCAGTCGCCCCCTATCTTTTGAACAAATTCATGCATTTTTTATTCAAAGTGACCGCAAATCTGCTTAAGCCCCTCTTCGAACCTCGCTTTGCTATCGTATTTAGGCACATACTGTATTTAGACACGCGTGCATTCAGACACACAAACTTTGTTACAAGTTGTAAATAACCTATCAATATGTGACCCCCTCCGCCCACTAACAGCGAGATACAACGCATTTTAGCCCTTTACATAATGTATAATACAGATACATTATATTGCAGGAATACAAAAATGCTTGAAGTCTTTATACATACCCTAGAAGTAGCAATATTAAGCTTGTTAGCGCTAATAACTTACCGAATACATTCGCTATATGCATCAAAAGAGCTAACAGAAAGTCAAAGCGTTGACCTGATATTAAGACGGCTAATACAAGGGAACGTGGCAAAAAATGTTGAATATGACTTAAAAATGGAAAGCCTAAAAAAAGCTCAAACCTTTGCGGGCATTCAGTTATTAGAAATTAAACGAAATTATGGTGATCTTCACCAAGAAAACTTAGCATGGCTACGAGAAGCCATTAGCCTTTACCTGATAGGTGCTATTGATTTCATTGGTAAGCAAGAGAACTGTGGTGCCCAAAGCCGAAAAGAGTTAATTGCACTCGTATTAAAGTCAAATTTACAACTCTCTCCCGAACATTCTGCATCCTACTTTAAAGAGGCGCTCAATCGTAAACTAAGCAGCGATAACGACCTTATGGTTCGAGCGGGAGCGAAGGCAGCCAAGACATGGCTAAACCAGAAAGCAGTCCCTAAGGATATGTCTTTAAGCTCTCATCTGGATAACTGGGGTGTATTTGCTTAATACCTTGTTATTAAAATAAAAAAAGAGAGATCAAGCCAAGCTTCATCTCTCTTTTTTTATTAAATTAAGTAATGTCTATCTAAGAGCTATCTACCCAACATGTAATTCCCAGTTTCTTCCTAGATCAACCACTTCGTCTTTTTCTGGCATTGAGAAAGCATCCAAACGAACAGCCGTAATTTCAGGCCGACTCCATTCACCTTTATCACTACGACTCATTGAATCCAAATTTACTGAACGAACCTGATACACAACCTGGTCATATATAATTTTTGATCGATGTGATAAACCATAAACAAAACGGCAATAATCGAGTTTCAAGCTATAGAGGCTTTTTTCAGTTTTGTTTATTTTCTGAATGAGTACATTTTTTAATCCGTCGGCATAATCCATAATTTAATCCTAGTTATTGTTTTTTCTTATTCAAGAGGTACTACTAAATCAAGAGGTACTACTAATTCAAGAACTACTACTAATTCAAGAACTACTACTAAATCAATAGAAACGAGTATAAAAACTCCATTTCACTCATTCAAGCACTATATCAATTCTAAAGTAGTTGAGACAATATCTTGGCCAATTCTGCGGACTTGGTATCATGATTGAGAACTCTAACCAAGCTTCCCTGTTGATCAATCAGATAATAATAGCTGCTATGATCGACTGTATACCCATTATTATTTAATGCCGAAGCATTCATTGCGCGCCGAAAAAAAGTTCCATAAGCATCCGTTACTCGTCTAATCTCTGTCTCAGAGCCGGTTAAAGCTAGAATATTTGAATGAAAAAATGCAGCATATTCATTCATTTTTTGAGGGCTGTCTCTTTCAGGATCAAGTGTTACAAACAGTGCTTTAACAGTTTCAAAGCTTGAGTCGCTATTTAACACGTCACGAATCACGGCTAAACCAACAGGGCACACATCAGGACAATTCGTATAGCCAAAATACAAAATAGCAGGCTGACCTTTCAAGCTACTCAATTTAAAAGGGCGTCCGTCATAATGAAGCTGAAAGTCACCGGCTTTCAAATATTGAGATTTAAGGTCTTTCTCCAGTTCTGCCTTTTGCATAGGTAAAAACCAATAGCCAAGCGCCCCCGAAACCAAGAGAAATAAAGTAATGCTGAAGTGTTTTATGTTCATGTTATAACTTTAAATTAGAAGATTGATTTAACATTAGCGATGCCAACGTAAGCCTGTCGACTACTACAAATGCACATTTTCTGAACTTAAATCAAACTCAACACGCATCGCTTGACCTTGATAAGTAAATTGAACAATAAGCCGCCAAACCATATTTTCATCGATGGTACACACCGGAATCATACCTGTACCATTGATTCTTGAATTCATATCGTTTTCAGTGGAAAAGAGTATAAAGTGCTGCCCCATATTCATATCACGCCCCTCAAACCAGGCGAGTATATTTTCTAATTCAGACAGCTTATTCCCAGGCTTAGACTTCGAATCAGAACTCGATAAAATAGAATCAGATAATGAAGACCCTATTGGAAAGGAGCGCGCTGAGTCAGGACGCTCTGATATTGAAGGCTCTGAAATGGAAAGAACTAAAGGCTGTAATATAGGCAAACCATTTGGCTGTAAACTAAATCGCAAACTTAAATCTTCTGTCAGGTGCAAACTACACTCTTGGTATTGAAGCGGACACTGCAAGTGATATGTTTTATCACTTTTGAAATCACGAGTATTATTTATAAGTTCATCTTTAACAGGTAATGAAAAGAAAATTCGCCCGATTAACAATGCACAGATTAAAAATAGGCCAAATAAAAAAAGAGTTTTATGCGCCATTGGCCACATCAACCCGGCCATCTCCGAGTGTCGATTCATACTGCCGAAGTAATTGCTCAATTATCATCAGCTCTTCGTCAAATAAAGTCTTTTCGAGCTTTGATGCCAAGCAAAATTCTACCCCATAGTTAAAGCGACTATGATGTTTCTCTTTATAGCGAACAATACCTTTAAGCAATGGCACGTTTATCACATTATCTGCTTTTATCAACGATAAAGATAAAGACACCTCGTCGCCTAAGTGATAAACCTCATCAGTTTGAATCCCCATACCATATCGGCTGAAATCAAAAGGTACTACAGCGATCCATTCTTTTTTAAAGAGGGAGCGCTTTATATGCACTTTTGACTCTAAACGTAGCCAGTTTTGCCGTTCTACGCGACGGCGCTCTTTTGTCATTATTTTTATCTCATTCGTTCATTAATTTAATTCGGTAAGTCACTCGCCTTCCTTCTACTTTTTTACCTTCAACATTATAGGTAGTAGAAGTCGGCGCATCACTCGCCAGGTTTCCCATATTAGAAACAATAATCTTATCTATGCTACTTTTTAAATATACTGTTTTTTCATCTTTTGAAATTACATCAAAGAATTTATAACCTTTATTCTTAGTAATCTCAGCACAACGTTTTAGCGCAAAGCGATGAATTTGCGCCCACTCAACCCGAACCCCCTCCGTATATTCAACATAGAAGACATTGCCTTCAATTTGAAGATCCCGAAATCCAGAGGCGCCTTTTTCCGCAGCATGGTATGTTGCCGCACACCCGGTTAAGAATATTGAAATAAAAGCAATTGAAATAAAAAGTCTAAATTCAGTCATATAGCATACAGTTAAAAATTTAAGAGTGAGTATTATGCCTTGAAAACGCATAATAACAAAAGTATACAAGAACAATAGTATAAGCCCAATAAGCTGATAGTATTAAGCAGCTAGAATACTGAACAATCATCAAATCACTTATTATTATAAAAACAGCAAGAAATAATTATGCCGTCTAAACTTGTAACCATCCCACTATTTGAAACTTATAATAATTTATTGGGAAGAATACCCCACATACAGCTGGCTTCATGGCCGACACCAATCCATAAGCTGAATACTCAAAACATCCAGATTAAAACAGAAAATAATCTTTGGATTAAAAGAGATGACCTATCACATACTGAATATGGTGGTAATAAAGTTCGAAAACTTGAATTCATTTTAGCTGAAGCGAAGTCCTTAAATAAGAAAGCCATCATTACTTTCGGTGCAACGGGCACCAATCATGGCGTTGCTACGTCTCTTTTTTGCCAAAAACAAAATTTAGACTGCCAAATATTTTTGTTCCAGCAACCCGTAACAGAAACAGTTAGAAACAATTTGAAGCTCATGCAAGTATTTAATGCAACATTAAAATACAAAGGTTCATTATTTCTCACGGCCTTAAGCTTTTATTTTGCAAAATATTTAAACAAATTCAAGCTGGGTAGCAAAGATAATTACTATCTATTTGCAGGCGGTTCAAATGTTGCTGGCTGCATAGCCTTTGTTAATGCAGCTTTCGAATTAAAACAGCAAATTGAGCAAGGTATAATGCCAGAACCGAATTTTATCTATTGTCCTGTCGGTTCTAGCGCAACCCTTGCAGGCCTGACATTAGGATGTCACTTGGCAGGTTTAAATAGCCAAGTAATGGGGATACGTGTCGCACCGTCCCACCTCGGCATCATTCCAAGCTGTACCACAAAGACCATAACAGATTTAATGAAGAGGACTTACAGACACCTCAGACAACTCGACGATCAAATCCCGAAGATCACCCTACCCGAAATACATCTTAATAGTAAATTTTACGGTAAAGGCTACGGAACACCTTCCAAAGAAGGCTCAGAGGCAAGCGCCCTATTTTCAACAAAAGGTATTCATCTAGAACCTACCTACACAGCAAAAACAGCCGCTGCGGTACTTGCTCATTGCAACAGAGAACCTCAACAAACCATTTTATATTGGCATACATATAATTCGGCAAATATGCAGAGTCAATTACAAAATGCGGATATCACCAAACTTTCCGCCCCTCTACAAAAAATATTTTGAGCACATAGAATGGTTCTGAAATCACTAAATATAACGTTCACAAATAGCATCAAGATAACTTAAGCATCTAAAACAGCACTTTACTAAATAAATTTGTGACCCTCATCCCATTCATTTTTGTTAGATTTCTTTTCAATATGTAAGACGGATATACTTTAATACAGGTAACCAATAAATATTCAAAACTAAATTTAGGATGCATTAGCAAATGAGAGCCTCACTGCCAACCCTTCGTTTACTGCTAGGATCGCTTACGTTTTTATTCTTGGTGGCATGTACCTCAGACGACAACGATGTAAGTCAGAGTGACGAGATTAATACATTTAATTTTTTTGTTGATGACCAGTCTATTTATTCATTCAATTCAGAAACTACGGAATTCGCTCGTTTATTAACAAGCCTCGACGCTGGCGACGATCAACACGCATTCATGGATACTGACGAAGATAAACAAGGTTACGAATATCTAGCTTATGTCGAGAATAACGCTATTTATCTTTTGGATTACAACAAAGATAACAATGGCAAAGTCACACTTATAAAAGCAGTTTCGGGCACTATTTGCGGCATTTTCCCTCAACTCATCGCCAGCGAAGCGGCATTTAATTCAGATTTAACCGGGCGAGAAATCACTCACGCAAAATCGATGACTATAGTGACGGCCAATGGGGCAAATTGCGATCATGCAACTAACTTTTTTGACAGCCTTGATTTTTCGCAACTTATAGATGATGACACACAAACCAACACCGTCAGATTAACCTCCCTAAGTTCTGCACTATTTTATGGTGACAATAATGGCGACAATATAATTAACTTCAGTTCAGCCCCTAAACTCAACACCGACACTAACCGGACAGTGGGTTTATCCGGATTTTTAGGCTACGACCTAGAAGGTCAACAAATTCAATTCACCTATACTAATACCGATAAAATTGATCGTAACTGGCGCTCACAGAAAGCTTATAATGACACGACTATTCCAACTATATTACAAGCGTCAAAAGCACACGCTATCATCCAAATTGATGACAATCTTTTTGTCAATACTGTCGATACATTATTCGATATAAATGAAAATACAAACTCCCCAAACTCTACGCAATCACTCATTGACGCGTTATTTGAAACTACAACAACCACACTTAATAGCTCAACTGCCATTACTATCAATAAAACGATGGCATTAGACAGGTTTCTGGTTAAAAGTGATGATCGAATTTATATCTATCAAGATTCAGCGTTAAATGAATTCCTTAGCCTTGGCTTAGCTGATGCCAGCAATTTCAATGATGACGATGACGTAAGCGATAACGAATACTTTGACTTAATAACGCCAGGCATTTTGATCTTTCTTAAGGAAGTAAATGGTATACAAATATTAAGTTACTCAAAGCCATCAATGACTGGACCAAGCGAAATAATAAGCGCGGAAAAAATAGACTTCAAAGTCGTCAATAATGAGTTATTTGTTAATACATTTAATAGCCAAACTAACTCAGGTTGGGAGGCCCACTGGTTTAAGGAAGAGGCTCACTTAGCTAAAGAAGAAACACGCACCACATTTTCCGATAGCCGCTTGATCTTTGCAGAAGATACACGTCAAGAGGCACACACGCTCTTTTTATTAAGCTCAGACATAAACCCTAGTGACGGAAAATTATTAACATATTTATATAAGTTTGATAAAACACACACTTCCGGCAGATTACAGGAACGAAACGAAGACAAGGCTATAAATGTCGATTTCCGTTTTGGACAACTCAAAGTAGATGTCGACAACAACACTCTAAAGGCAGAAATTATTAATGATGAATATGGCAGGCTCAAATTAACCGGGTCAGCCACTGCTAAAGACAATGAAGTCAACGTTGGAGACAACGTTGAAGTCCATTATTTCTTTAATCCTAGCCAGACTTCAGCACTCGAGGCTGAGGATATGAGCCTAAAGAGAATGCATAGAACTGTAGTTGAATAACGGGAAGCTGAATAGCAGCACTTAAACGCAAGACATTACATACAGCGCAAAAGTAGAACCAAATAGCAGGAACGCACTTAAATGAATTTAACCACCAGCTTGACCAACGTACTCACACCCTGCTTGTTTGTTCTTTGCTTAACTGCATGTTCAGAATCTAAAACTCCCAGTGAGACCCTGCCTGACATGGTAGAAAGGGTATCTTTTCCTTATTTTAAAAATTTCACCTTATTTGGCTTTAATCCATTAAGTGGTGAAACAGAAGAGCTTGTATCTTCTAATAAAAGCTTGATGATCACCCTCGATATAGATACCAGTGAAACCGAAAGCTCTGAAAGTGAAGACAACGAAGAGAGCATTACACATAGCCCTCTTCCAGAATATGTAATTTATGTACGTGACCAATCTTTATACCTATATGATTTGGAAACCAGGTACAGTCATACTCTGCTATCCTTTGCAGCAGATAATACCAATACAATTGATAGTTATATTTGTGATCTAAGAAAGGTCATCACTTTAGATGATTTCGCCAGAAAAGATAAAAAAGTTCTCTATAAAGAAGAGAAAAAAGTTTATATTAAAACCAGTGAACTAGAGGACTGCAGCGGCGATGCTGCAAGCTTCACTTACTTGCAGATCAACATCGAAGAAAGCCCTACTGAAACCTTTCAGGCTCGCCGAATAGTACTTAATGAGCACAAGCATAAACACACTCACGATCATGACCATGAAGGCGACCACGAACATACTCATACACTCGGAACAGATGAACCCGACCCTGACAATAACAATAGCCCGTTTGACCCCTCATTTCATGCACATGAACACACACATACGCACGACCTAGACCTTTTCGGCGACCTTGATGTGCACCAATATCTGACAAATGAAGAAATAAACGAAGCACATAACAACACTATCAATACAAGTATTCTTAAGAATGACGTCATATACCAAGAAGTTAAATTCGAAACGCACAAGGTTCTAGTTGGCAAAATAAGACCTGCAGAACCGGCATTAATGTATGCGGGACGCCCTATTGTTGATATAGAAAATGAACAATTTGGCTATTTAGGCTTCGACCCGATAGAAGCTGCCTACAAGTTTTATTATATACGCGATATTATCACCCTAGAAAAAGAATTATTATGGCAGGTGAGCGATGAGGAATTTCTGACGCAACCTATCTCTCCTTCACCATTAATCGATTCAGAGATATTATCAGCCACCACAAACCGCCCTTCAAACTATGTAATATTGAATGATGGACTAGTACTTGAACACAACTGGAAAGTCATCAAGTTTAATTTGGCTGATTTATTTGACGATGATACAGATACCGAAAGAGACTTCAGCCTTTCAAACCCTATTTTTACCCGCACTGAAGAAGCATCCTATAAAAAAGCAAATATGCACTACAACACCGGCACTAATAAGATCGCCATTGAAGACAATGGCAATATTTACCAACTGGATAATGCAGATCTCTCATCCCCCACGCTACTAAGACAGCTAGGAAGCGACATCCTTGATATTAAGATAAAACAACTTAATGATGACATATTTGTCGAAAAAATATTCGAGATTAATGAATCTTCATATACCGCAATATCCAACAGCACAAGCCTTGAAAGAACACTATTTTCCCGTAACAGTGACAAGCACAGCTTTACATATTTAGACAATGAGCTATTCATTAGCTACTTTGATGCACCAAGCAATAGCCTAAAAGCTGACGCCCTAAACAACAGCTTAAACTATAGCTTTGATGAGCCAGAAAATAATGCTTTTTGGGCACTAACTGAAGACCTGTTACAAAGTTATGAAACAAGTGAATATATCGCTCTCGTCACCTCCGGAGATGATACAGAGCAAGCGAGCGACCTAACAACACTATCTAATCCAAACATATATACATTTAACCCTCAACTCCCCTCAAACCCGGGCCCTGACTTTGTCCCTGACCTTGATCTTGATCTAACCTCCCTTGGCCAAGGCAACTATGGCACCCTCATAGGCGAAATAGATAGTGATATTTACGCTGTAAAAAAGATAATGATACTGAATAAATATTATGGTTTTGTTGAGCTTTATGAGTCAGCATTCGACGCTGAAAACGATACACCTAAGGCTTATTTCTTTCCCCCTGAAACCTCTAGCGTTAACCTTAACGATAGTTTTGGCGGTATGAAGTTAATGCAAAGCGAAACTGGAGAGAACTAAACTACAAGCCTAGCTGTTGTTAAAAACAATCGTTAATAAAGACATCTATAATCGATCAGACAGGCTAAATAACCCAACTAAATATAGCAACGTGGAACACGCTGAGAGATAGCAGTTAATAGATCGTATGCAATAGTGCCCGAGTGGTTAGCGATGAGATCAACGGCGATATTTTCCCCCCATAACTCAACGGGCATACCCACTTTTGCTTCTGGTATATCTGTAACATCAATGGTAATCATATCCATCGACACCTGACCAACCAAGGGCGCTATTGCTAGCTCACCTTCTGTCATAAACACACCAACTGGCGCGCCATCTTTGGCAAGCCTTGGGTAACCATCAGCGTAGCCACCTGCAATAGTCGCAATAATTGAATCCCTTGCTGCCTGCCATCTTGAACCATAACCAACTGATTCGCCTTTAGGTACTTTCCGAAGCGAAATAATAGCCGACTCAAATGACATCACCGCCTGTAAGCCTTTATCTTTAGCACACTGCTTAGAATCGGGCATCCCGCCATACAGCATGATTCCAGGTCGAACATATTGCCTATGCGCTTCAGGGTAAAATATGATGCCACCAGAGTTTGCTAATGACACAGGCAAAGTACTTAAGTCATGCGCATGAACACGTTCATCAAAGCTCGCTATTTGCCTTCTCACCTCGATTGAGCGCTCATGGTCGCTTTCTGCAAAATGGCTCATCACGGCAATTAGCTCAACATTAGCTAATGCTTTTAATTTATTTAGCGCTTCAACTAATTCAGGTTCCGACAGCCCCAAACGATGCATACCCGTATCAAGCTTTAGACAAATTTTTAACTTTAGCGCCCGCCCTTCTGAAGCTATCAATTCCAATTGCCATAAGCTGTGAATAACCCAGACAACTGAGGCCTGCCGTGATAACAACAAACAGGAAGCACTAAACGGACCTTCAAGCACCCAGATCCTGTTTTTAATACCTTCACGACTTAAACAAGCAAGCTCTTCAGGCACCGCGACAGCTAAATCATGGTCCCCTGCCACCTCGACCATATCAAGCAAACCATGCCCATAAGCATTCGCTTTAACAACTATCAAGAGCGCTGAATCAGGTGCTATTTCTTGTGTGACTTGAATATTGGAACAAAATGCTTTTTTATGAATAACAACCTTAAGCGGGCGTCCAGAGAAAGGCGCCGACAGACATCGAGCACTAATACCCAACTGATTCAAAAGTCATTCCCATAGTCGACATGAGATAAATCATTAAATTTTGTATATTGCCCTTCAAACGATAATTTAATCTTTCCAATAGGGCCGTTTCGTTGCTTACCAATAATAATCTCCGCCAAACCCTTATCCGGACTTTCCTCGTTATAGTATTCATCACGATAAATAAACATGATGACATCGGCATCCTGCTCAATCGCACCCGATTCACGCAAGTCTGAGTTCATCGGACGTTTGTCGGTACGCTGCTCTAGCCCACGACTTAACTGAGATAAGGCGACTACCGGGCAATTTAACTCTTTAGCCAAGGCCTTCAAAGAACGTGATATTTCTGATACTTCATTGGTTCGCCCTTCTTTATAGCCTGGAATCTGCATCAATTGTAAATAATCGATCATAATCATGCCAAAATCTTGCTTTAGCTCTCTTCGAACCCTACGCGCCCTTGACCTTAATTCGGTTGGACTTAAGCCCGCAGTATCATCTATATATAAAGGCCTATCTTTAAGCATGCTGACAGCAGAGGTAAGACGCGGCCAATCATCCTCTTCCAATTTCCCAGACCTGACCCGCGTCTGATTAATCATTCCCAACGACGATATCATCCTCATTAACAGAGAATCTGACGGCATCTCCATACTAAAGACTAAAACGGGCCTATCACCTTTGATCAAGACACTTTCAACAAGATTCATCGCAAACGCAGTTTTGCCCATAGAAGGTCTTGCCGCAACAATAACTAAATCCGAATTCTGAAGCCCGGAAGTCATTTCATCCAAATCAGCAAAACCAGTCGTCACACCTGTTATCGAATCAGTTGTATTAAATAACTCATCAATTCTTTCCAAGGTCGAAGTAAGAATAGGGTTAACGAACTGAGGCCCACCTTCTTGCCCGGTACGACTTTCAGCAATTTGAAATACTTTACGCTCCGCTTCATCTAACAACTCGGAAGACGTTCTACCTTTTGGGTTAAATGCGTTATCAGAAATGTCGCCAGAAACACCAATCAAGCGGCGCAGAATGGCACGCTCATGAACGATATCGGCGTATGCGCGCACATTAGAGGCACTTGGCGTTTTTTCAACTAACTGACCAAGATAAGCAATACCACCTGAATTTACGAGCTCATCAATGCTCTCCAACTCTTCTGCTACCGTCACAACATCCAGAGCAGAACCCGCACCTGCCAAACGACTAATAACACGAAAAATCAATCGATGGTCATGACGATAAAAATCCTCTTCCAAGACCTTATCACCAACAACATCCCACTTACTATTATCGAGCATCAGCCCACCTAAAATAGACTGCTCTGCTTCAATCGAATGAGGAGGAACTTTAAGTTTCTGGGTTTCCAAATCTACAATAGACAAGGCGATACTCCTGGGAGTCTTTAAAGAAAAAGGGAGTTATAAAATAATTCACTACAATTTAGATAATGCAGCAAGCATAAAATATACATACTACGTTATAAATAAAAACGAGTTATAAGCAAAAAACAGGCGATAAGCTAACACGAGCTATAAACAAATATGGCCCGAGAATATACAGGATATTTTCAGGCCATAAAAGCAGCAGACTAACTAGTATCATGATCAACACTAGAAAGTTGCTTGTAGCAGTTGCTATAGAGCTTATTTCTACCAAGCTAAGTATTTCTTACCAAGCCCGTTTAAAATAGCATTAACAGCAAACTAACGTTTCACACAGAAGCTTATTCAGCGACTACAATCAACTTAACGGTTGTATTCACTTCACTATGTAAGTGAATAGCAACGTCAAATTCACCAACAGTACGAATCGCACCTTCTGGTAAACGAACTTCTGCTTTTGATATTTCAACGCCAGCAGCAGTCACCGCATCAGCGATATCACGCACACCGATTGAACCAAACAACTTACCTTCATCACCCGCTTTGGAAACGATGGTAACTTCTTTTTCATTCAACTGTGCAGCACGCGCTTCAGCAACACCTAACTTTTCAGCCGCTACTTTTTCTAATTCAGCACGACGTGTTTCAAATTCTGCTACGTTAGCATCATTTGCAGGAACAGCCTTACCGTAAGGGATTAGGAAATTACGACCGTAACCAGACTTAACTGCTACTTTGTCGCCAAGACCGCCCAATTTACCAACTTTCTCGAGTAGAATAACTTCCATCTCGTGATCCTCAATTTCTTAAATTTATTAAGCGCAACAAACTATTAATCTAACAATGTCTGTTGCAGCTTCGTTTCAGCCAAGCCCTATTTAGGCACTTGGATCCTGCTTCTAAAATTTACCAGACTATCAATCATTGCAAGCATAGTAGTGAGTATTAGCACCGTCGGGAACAACATAACGACCGAAAGATAAAAGCCGAATAACCATTGTCCACTCAAACGTTTCTTGCCAATTACACCATGAACCAAAGCCAAGCCGCAAACCAATATTGGCATTGTAACCACCATCATCACCAAGGCCCAGTCAATACCAATTGAAGGAGAAACTACCACAAAAAGTAACATCACCATCAATAGCTTCGGGCTCAGCCTAAGCTGATGAAACTCTCCTCGCCAACCACCAGGGTTATATAACTGCGATTGCCATGATCGCGCCACAAATACTGACGCGATTGCCATTCCATAAAAAGAAGCAGCAAAGCTTGCAATCATTAACGATTGAAATTCACCTTGAAGTTCAGAGTTGTATTCCTGCTGGGATTGCTCCGCTAGCTCACGAAATACCTCATCTGTTAACGTCATCAATGTATCAATCAATTCGGGCATAATAAACGGTGCCAAAATGCCTGTTGCCAAGCTAATTACACCACCCGTAACCAAAGTAAGCTGCCAAGAAACCGAGTACCGTAAAACGCTAGACATAAGCCAAGCAGAAAACAATACTATTAGCGCTCCAGGATCTTGCATGCTGAACCACCATCCCAATGCAGGAATAGAAGCCCAAGCAAAAACAACAAAGCCCTGACTTGAACCTTTACGCAAAGTAGTAAGACCAATAATCGCCGCACCAACCCAAAACATCATGGGGATCAGTACACTGATACCAGCCAACATTACTGCTTGCCTAGGCCCTCGCATGGCAAATTTAGCTAACTCATGCATCAGGTAACTCTCTTATTTCAGTGTTTACTTACTACTAAATTTCTTTTAAAACTTGCTTACAACTAAATTTCTTTAGCCTATTAGATCGCCAAGCGACCTATAGATAAATCATCGCTTATTCGTGATGATTATCTGTGTACGGTAAAATTGCTAAATAACGCGCACGTTTGATAGCAGTTGCTAGTTGACGCTGATATTTTGCTTTAGTACCTGTAATACGACTAGGTACAATTTTACCGGTTTCTGTAATGTAACCTTTTAAAGTTTCAAGGTCTTTATAGTCGATTTGTTTAACACCTTCAGAGGTGAAACGACAAAACTTACGACGACGAAAAAAGCGAGACATAGTCTTCTCCTAAATCAAATAATTACTCTTCAGTTGCTGCTTCGCTGTCATCAGCGCCTGCTTCAACTTCTACTTTTTCTTCTGCAACAGTCTCTTCAGAAGGTCTTTCAGTACGCTTTGGCGTTGAACGACGATCGTCTCTAGATTGAGCAGTCTTGATAGGAGAGTCTTCAGTAATCGCTTCCTTCTGACGAATAACCAAATCACGAATGATGGCATCGTTAAAACGGAAGTTATGTGATAATTCATCCAAAACATCACCACCACATTCGATATTCATCAAAATATAGTGTGCTTTATGGATTTTATTGATTGGGTAAGCCAAGTGGCGACGACCCCAGTCTTCTAGTCGGTGAATTTGACCACCGCCATCGTTGATAAGACCAGTATATCTTTCGATCATTCCTGGAACCTGTTCACTTTGATCAGGGTGCACCAAGAATACGATTTCGTAATGACGCATATATTCTCCCTTTGGGTTGTAGCTTTTTAATGATTTTAATAAAAAGCAAGGAGTTACAGTTACACGAGTTAGGCCAGTAGTATTTCAAAAGAAATAAACAGCGCACTCGCAGATTTTAGAGCGGGGAATTTTAGAGATAAAAGCAAAAATATGCAAGTTTCTTATGCTGCTGTCTCATTATAACTTAACTTTAAAGCCTGCTCCCCCTTAGTCGGGACAAAAGCGTCATCCACCAAACCCATGGCGGTATAAACTAAAGCCTTATTATAAAACAGCAAAGGCAAACGCGACCTCTTCCAGGGAAGAACCTTATGCGACTGCATTACCTTCTTTAAAACGGTGGCATGCCGACCTCGCGACAAGGTTATCACTTCTCCTCCTAAACGAGAACGAACGGTCGCTACCTCATCATCAGAGGGAAGCCTTACAAAACAAACACGCCCTTCAGATACCCTTGCGCGATGAACTTGGACTTCATCCTGCACCATCGACTCAATAAGTAAGGTGCCAGCAGGTAAAACAAGCTTATACGGCAATTCACTTAACTTTAGATCTACCGATAAATCAAACGCTTCTTCATTTACGTCAGCTGCACTTAACAAGAACAAACAACCATTAAAACGCCTAATTCGGTCACCTTGCCACCTAACTTCAGGTTGCGCATCACCCTTTGCAGCTATGACCTCTGACCAAATACGATTAAATACTTTTTCAGCTGGATGCCTCACGCCGAAAAGATCAAGCCAATACCTGAGCAACAGACGCTGCTCTTGATCATTATAATTAACTAAAGCCGATAAATTAACTGCTTGCTCATCAGCATACTGACTACTCATAAGACTCGGCATCTGTTGCTGACACCAAGAATCCATGAAATCCTGAGCGTCTTTCGCCTTTTCCGCCACACGGTTCAATGCCTGAAGACTATTTGAGCGTCGACTTAGCAAACGAGGCAATATCTCATGCCGAATAAAATTTCTATCAAAAGATAAATCAGTATTACTTTCATCTTCGACCCAAGAAAGTGGCTGTTTTAGCATCTCACTTTCAAGTAACTCACGCGACAAACTCAGCCACGGCCGAAAAACATGACCTTGGGCAAATGCCCGCATATGCGGAATCCCAGACAAACCTTCAGGCCCGGCCCCACGCATCAGACGCATTAAAACAGTTTCTGCTTGGTCATTCATATGGTGACCCTGAAGCAAAATAGTCCCAACTCTCATATACTTTCTAAAAGCCTGGTACCTGGCTTTTCTTGCTGCCGCTTCAATACCTTCACCATCCGAGAAAACAGAGACATACTCAATATGGCAAAGCACCTGCACCCGTTCACAAAGCGTTTGACAGTGAGCCGCCCATTCATCAGCATTTTCACTTAAACCATGATGGACATGAACCACCTCAACCTGCTTGCATTGGTGAAGTAAAAAAGGCACGACAAACTGTAAAAGCGCAACAGAATCTAAACCACCACTTAGCGCAATTAAGTAGTGATCACTATTAGGAATGACATCAAGTGCATATTGAATGTCAGAATTAAGCAATTCTGACTTGGCTAGCGCATCATCAGATGGTGTATCATTCTTTAACATAGGCCGTTAGTCGCTTATACCGCTGTTCAACGAGCTCATCTGCATCTATTGCGGTTAATCGATCAAGGTTTTGTATTAACTCAGCCTTTAAAGAGCTTGCCGTTTCATGCATATTACGATGAGCGCCACCTAAAGGCTCATCAATGACGTTATCAACCAATTCCAGCTCCTTTAAACGCTGAGCACTCACCCCCATCGCTTCAGCGGCATCAGCGGCATATTCAGCACTCTTCCATAAAATTGAAGCACAACCCTCAGGCGAAATCACTGCATAAGTAGAATATTGAAGCATATTTAAATGATCACAGACGCCGATAGCCAAGGCTCCACCTGACCCACCCTCACCGATTACGGTTGTGATAATAGGCGTTTTAAGACGAGACATGACCGCCAAATTTCTTGCTATCGCCTCACTTTGTCCACGCTCTTCTGCACCAATACCCGGGTATGCCCCTGGTGTATCAATAAAAGTAACAATGGGCAAAGAAAACCGTTCAGCTAACTCCATTAAACGGCAAGCTTTTCGATAACCTTCCGGTTTTGGCATACCAAAATTACGTTTAACTTTATCTTTAACTTCACGCCCTTTCTGATGGCCGATCACCATAACCGGACGGTCATCCAGTCGCGCTATTCCGCCAATAATTGACTGATCATCCGCATATGTCCGATCACCATGGAGTTCGTCAAAATCAGTAAATATCATGTCGATATAGTCAAGCGTGTATGGCCTTTTAGGATGGCGAGCCAATCGCGCTATATCCCAGGCATTTAAACCTGCAAAGATATCCTTAGTCCGGATCTCACACTCAAGCTCAAGCCGTTCAATGACTTCCTGAATATTTAATTCCTGATCAGAACCAACCAACCTTAACTCTTCAATTTTTTCTTCAAGTTCAGCAATGGGTTGTTCAAAGTCAAGGTAATATAAATTCATAATATGAAGTCTTATGTTTAATGAATATCTTATGTTTTTGGAAAGTTTTCAAGGCAGCTATTGTCGCTAATTTCATCACGGTAATCCACCTCATAACAAGATGTTATTCACTCAAAATACAAAAAATCAGCTCAGCCAGGTGCACTTCAGTTAATACGCGCCGCTTTAATACACATTGCATTAATAAACTAAAGTCACCTGTTCATCCCCTAAAAGGTATTTAAGCTCCTGAATTAACTCATCAGAAGGCTTAACTGACCAAGCCCTTCCAAATTCAATTAACGCGCTCGCATCTTGCCGAGAATATTTTGCAACAACCTTACATCCCGCATCTGGCTCGCGAGCTACATCTGCATTTTGAATAGCCACACCTGCAACGGAAGGAACATTCAGAGGGACAGCATTCATACGCCCAGGACGCCGTATAACACAATAAGGTTCTAGCAAACCTTTTACCTGAGTCAACACGCCCTGTTCACACTGATTATGGCTCAATGATATGGATAGGTTTTTAGCAAAGTTTATTCGTGCCTGATCAATACCTTGAATCGCATTAACCCTAAACTTGATCCCACCTGAGTAATCATCATTACTAATGACACCTGAAACGACCACTACCTGATCTTTTTCTATCGCCCCTTTAAATTCATCATAAGTATCTGAAAACATCATGCCTTCGATGCGTGCACTCCGATCATCCAAAGTAATAAAGCACATAGTCTGGCCACGCTTGTTTTTCATCAAGCGAATCGCAATTATCAAGCCGACGACATTCACTTTATTACGACTTGGTTTTAGATTCAGAATTGAGTTAGGTGAGAATTTTCTCACCTCTTTCTCATACTCATCAAAGGGGTGACCCGTTAAATATAAACCTAGCGTGTCCTTTTCCTGAGAAAGCCGCTCCTTTTCATTCCACTCTCTAACCGACTCACTACTTTGATACACATCATCAGTGTCTTCAGGAACAACCTCACCAAACATATCTATCATGCCGGCATTTTGATTTCGCGCATTCTGACCAGCACGCTGCACCGCTTCTTCAATCGTAGCCATTAAGCGAGCACGACTGGGCCCGATTGCGTCCATAGCACCGCCACGAATTAAAGCCTCAAGCGCACGTTTATTCACTCGCTTCAAATCAACTCGATCACAAAAATCGAACAGATTTTTAAAAGGACCGCCCTCTTCCCTTGCAGCTAATACACTATCAACCGGACCTTCACCCAAGCCCTTAATCGCACCTAAACCATAAACCACTTGCGCATCATCATCGACAGTAAAGGTATATTGACTGACATTGATATTTGGTAAAACCAGAGAAAGCTTCATTTGACGACACTCTTCAACTAACGTCACCACTTTATCTGTATTCTGCATATCCGCTGTCAGAACCGCGGCCATAAACTCGGAAGGAAAGTGGGTTTTTAACCAAAGCGTTTGATACGACACAACCGCATAAGCCGCAGAGTGCGATTTGTTAAAACCATAACCGGCGAATTTTTCAACCAGGTCAAAAATCTTCATCGCCAGCTCAGGATCTACCCCTATCGATACAGCACCATCACGAAAAGTATCTCGCTGCTTAGCCATTTCTTCTGGTTTTTTCTTACCCATTGCACGCCGAAGCATGTCGGCACCACCCAAGGTATACCCTGCCAATACCTGAGCTATTTGCATAACCTGCTCTTGGTAAACGATAACCCCATAGGTGGGTTCCAATACCTCCTTTAGACTTTCATGCTGGAAATCAGGG
>Ga0105348_1000242_pt1 | contig 41499 bp, 38 predicted proteins | sample EN8Hudsemesocosm_2_FD_83504 | JGI IMG/M metagenome (GOLD analysis project Ga0105348, IMG submission 83504) | Methane-oxidizing microbial communities from mesocosms in the Hudson Canyon - EN8C Hudson Canyon | ecosystem: Environmental > Aquatic > Marine > Cold seeps | place: Hudson Canyon... | reverse complement strand
TGTGCAGACATTGACTCGATTTATTTCCTTTGAAGACCTAGTAAACTAGATACTTCTCGTGAAACCATATCGGCCAGCGCCCACACGAATTGCTTGGTTAATTGTTAAAGAGCGTGCCTGAGTCCCCTCAAGCGAGTGCGCATCTTACAGGGTAAGATTCTTAAGTCAATGCTTTTTCGTACAACTTAAAATATATTTTCATCTGCTAAAAACGCAGCCGTTAAAAGACAAGAAACTAAGTCAATTAATTACGTACAGACATAATGTCTCCCCACTAGAGTGCTGACCTCCAATTTCGCGAGTTAGCCGAAAAGTTCAGCCAGAGCCATAATATAGTTGTTACGCGATAAAATTGGAGGCCAGCACCATGAAAAACGATACCATATTATTCATCGATTTAGATACTCACAAAGAACAAACTCAAGTCGCTTACACACTTGATCATCGTACTGCAGAAATAAACAATTTCGGCCGAATTCAAACAACCAAAACAGGCTTAGTTAAACTAGCTCGGCAACTTCAATCTAAATACCCTCATGCCACACTTCATTTCGTTTATGAAGCCGGCCCCTGTGGCTATTGGATTTATCGATTACTCACTAGCCTTGGTCATTGCTGCTTCTTAGTGGCGCAGTCTCTCATCCCAAAGAAACCTGTTGATCCCGTTAAAACTGATAAACGTGATGCTCAAAACCTGGCTCGCTTATTAAAGAACAATGATCTTGACCCGATTTATGCCCCCGAACCGGAAGATGAAGCCATTCGAGACTTATCTCGCGCTCGTGAAGTTACTATGCGTGATGTGAAGATGCAAAGCATCAACTTAAATCGATGTTTCTTAGAAACAATATTCGTTATACCGGTTCCGATAGTTGGTCACTAAAACATTTACGTTGGCTGACCGAGATCGTATTGCCCCACCCTTACCAACAAATCGTTTTACAAGAAATGATTCAAACTATTAGCGACGCATGGCTAGATTAAAACGACTCGACAATGAACTTACACACTAGGTGAAGTTGTGCCGTTACTACCCTGTGGTTAAAGCAATACAAGCGATGCGTGGCATACGCTTATTAATCGCAACAGGCATGATTGCCGAACTCGGAGATTTAAGTCGTTTTGATACCCCAAGAAAGCTTATGAAGTATGTGGGTTTAACGCCAAGTGAACACTCAAGCGGAAATACACGTAAGCTCGGGTCAATTACTAAGTGCGGAAACGGTCGAGCAAGACGACTCTTAGCTGAAGACGCTCATAGTTATCGTCATACGGCTAAAGTTTCAAAAGAAATGCAGCTTCGGCAGGAAGGCCTGCCCAAAGCAGTTATTGATAAAGCATGGCAAGCACAGACAAGGTTGTGTCGTCGATATCAGCGACTCATTCTGCGTGGCAAGCCTCGCAATGTTGTCATCACCGCTTTCGCAAGAGAAATGATTGCTTTTGTCTGGTCGATTTCAAGAGAAGTGGCATTACCAAGAGTCGATCCTAAAACACGTTTATCACGGGTACCAGCGTAATGAGTTTAGTGCGAACGCATTGGGTCAAGCAACGGGTGTGGTGTAATCACCGACGGCGTTAGGTAGGCAATGTAGCTTCATCGCATTGATCCACGAGCCTAGACTGAAGACAGACACCACGACGTAAAAAGTAAGGTCGGATAGGTTCTTTGAAAGAAGAGCAACCCACGAATACCAGGTAAGCGTCCCGCGAAGCGCACCTATTACATGTTTATCTAACGGGTAAGCTTACATTCCAAGGTAATAACGCATTCAAGTCTTCATCATTCTGAGGTTCGCTCAGCACGTTAAGAATATGATGCAGATATTCGAATGGCATCAGGTCATTCGCCTTCGCCGTTTCAACGATACTGTAAAGAATACTACTGGCGTGAGCGCCACTCGCGGTATTTGAGAACAACCAATTTTTTCTGCCTATCACGAAGGGTTTGATTGCTCTTTCAGCACGATTATTGTCTATATTAAGCTGACCATCTTCGAGATAGCGCGTTAGGTTTGGCCACTGGTTCAAGCTATAAGCTAGTGCTTTTCCTAGCGCCGATTTTGGCGGCACTTGCTGAATCGATTTATCTAACCAGGCTTTATATTCTTCGAATAAGGGGGTTGCGTGCTCTAATCGATAAGCTTGTTTTTCGGCTGGCGTTTTGTCTTTAATCAAGGCTTCAATGCGATAGAGTTTTTTGATATGGCTCATCGCCCAGGTTGCTTTGCCAACTTTGGGTTTACCTTTGCCTTGCGCAATATCCGCCTCTTTGAATTTACGACGCGCATGCGCCCAACAACCTGCCAAGGTTGCTTGAGTCGATTCATAGCCCTGATAGCCATCTACCTGCAAGTAGCCTGAGTGACCTTGCAAAAAATCAATTGCGCACTGGCTGGCTCGACTTTCATTGAAGTCGTAAAGCACGATATTAGGGGTGTCGGAGTAGTTGTTTTCAGGTGAGTCGGTGCCAGTGCAATATAACCACATATAGCATTTACTTTTATCCGACTCGATGACCTTTAGGGTTGTTTCATCTGCCTGAATCACGCTTTGCTGTAATAGGTGTCGATGCAGCTTATCATAGAGTGGCTTGAGTAAGTCTGCACACCTGAGTAGCCAACTCGACATGGTCTGCCTGCTTAGCGGGATGCCATATTCTTTAAACAAGTTCTCTTGTCGATAAAGCGGTAACCCGTATTGATATTTGCTGGTAATAATTTGGCTTAACAGGCTAGCTGTGGCAAAGCTTTTTGGAATCGGTGATGCCGGGACGGGCGCTTGTTTGATTTCAACTTTTGTCGCATGTTGTTCGCAGTGACGGCAACTATATTTAGGCCGAACATGTTCAATGACTTTGACCTGTGCCGGGATAAACTCAAGTTGCTCACTTTTATCTTCACCCATGCGGTGCAATTCGTGGCCGCAGTCATCACAGTTTTTATCTTCGTCTGTTAGATCGTGAGTGATGACCTCTCGTGGTAACTCTTTAGGCAAAGGCTTACGAACAGGTTTCTTGCGTTCGTAAGTGATGGACTCTTTTTCAGTTTCAGTAGGCTCTGTTTCAGACTCATCTATCAGTTGTTCAACTTCGTTAAACAACTCCCCTTGACCAGGGTAGCCTTCGGTACTTTTGCCAAATTGTTTATGCTGCGCTAAACGGAACTTCTCAGTAAGATAAGCAATAGTAGCGTCTCTTTCTGCTAGCAGTTTCTTAAGTAAAACGGGGTCGTCAGGGAGTGATTCGATATCTGATTTCATGCGTGTATTTTATCAAAAATCACGCTAACTTGCTGTTTTTGTTTAAGCTATTTTCTGTTTTTGTTTAAGCTATTTTCTGTATTTTATAGTGCTATGCTTTGATAGCTAACTTCCTGATGGCCAATCACATCATAACCTTCTAGCAGCCAGGCCAACTGCTGATCATTTAATTCTAAACACGCCTCGTTGATGCGGCTTGGCCACTTGAACTTATCTTTCTCGAGTCGCTTATACCACAAGACAAAACCAGTTTTGTCCCAATACAAAATCTTGACTTTATCGCGTGCTTTATTGCAGAAGACGAATAAAGCGCCAATCATGGCAGGCAATTCCATCTCTGATTCGATAATGACGGATAAGCCATTAATTGATTTTCTAAAATCGACAAATTGTCGATGAAGATAAATGCGAGAGGGTGCCACGAACATCTTCATGACAAGCCCTTTATCACGCTGACTAAAAAGTCAGGCGATATCGTGTCAGGGAAAGATAGTTCAATAGATTTAGCGGCCAATGTAATGACTTGCGAAGGGCTTGTGATCTGAGTGACTTCCTCAGAGATCTGCCGAACGACTTTCGCCTCAACAAAGCTGTTACCCTTCGTACTTCGCTGCTTGTTCAGATAAAACGACGAGGGGCTAATTTTATTGATCGAACAGAAGTCTGCTACTGTCAAACCGCTCTCTTGTTGATAGGCTAATAAGTCTGGCCAATTATGTTTAGCTCTTTTTTTAGTCATGTGCTAGTTCCTTTTGAATTTTGGAACTAGCGTAATGAAGTGCGGATCCTGCTGTTAGGTGTGCTTAGCTAGACGCTTACAATACCAGCATGATAACCGTCGAAATAATCTGCTTCATCTGATGTGTTAGCACTTCCTAAGACTAAGAAGGGAATTAATTAAATAAAGAAAAAAGCTCTGGCCATGCATTTGGCAGAAATGTGTACGCTTAACTTGATGTGGAGAGTCATACCAACGCCGCAATTTACGGACGGAGTGGGATGGCGGCTTTTGTGAGTTTTTTTGCACAAAAGGTGACAGCCCACGGAATTACGCAAGATTACCTTGTTACAAGTCTTTTTCAATTTCTTTGCCGTGCCAAACGCGGAGTATGAAAATTGTGTCCTGGCTTATAAGGTACCTAACAGTATAACTTGTAATAAATAGGTCTCTGATCTTTTCAGGTTCTGGTGATCGTTGAACTGATAAACCTATTTCAGGGAAATCTTTTAGTTTTTCGATACCCGAAAGAAGCTTCTGTGCAATATGTTTTGCAGCATATGGATTCTTTGCTGCAATAAACTCTCGGAGCCGAACTAAATCATCAATTGCTTCTGGAGAGTACTGAATATTCATACTTTAGGTGGCGACAATTCTTCATTGCTTCCCCAGCTATCGAGCCACGTAGCAACTTCACTACCATCTATTGCTTTGCCAGATTTGATTGAATTTAAAGCTTCTAGTGTATCTTCCCAACGTGCATCATCCATTGATTGCCGTTGTACAAATTCTTTAATTGCCTGATTTATAATATAGTTTTTAGATCTATCTAGCTTTTGAGCCAAATTTTCAAGTGGTAATTCCACTTCAGAATTTAGACGAATACTTGTAACAGCCATTTGATTCACCTCTTAATGTATTCACTTGTAATACATTATAGTACAAAGAGCAAAGCTGCGTATAGAACTTGTAACGCCGCAAGATTGCTTGGTTATAACTTTTTGTAGCCATCAATTAACTCCGCTAACCAATCTTGAATTGATGAATTACTTACACCAGTGGATACCTCGTACTTGTTATAATAGAAGACTTCACCTGAATTCAGGGAGACGCACATATAATCGCCCTCCATTTTCAGTAAATGGCAACCAATCCACATATCCTATAGCGCCTTATTTATTCATTAATAAATTCAGTATCCATATAAAAGAACTTTAAATTAATAAGTTATCTCCAACATTAGATTCCGACATGAAATGGATTCAGGACTGAGTCCGTATATTTAATATGTCTTTCATGTTATTTCTGAAAACATAACCTCTTAACATATTGATTTATTTACTAAAGCTTTAAGGTTAAAAAAATATACGCACTCGTTCAGTTGAACTGGAGAAAAATTTTAAACTCATTCATTAACTAGTATATTTTTTTGTTTGCTTTAATTTTTCTTTCAGCGTTTATAAAGTGTCCATTACTAAACGAAACCGAAAAGATAAAGATCAGTTTCGTACCGATTTCAAGTCACAACTTTCGTTCCCATCTTTAGCTTGAGTAGAACTTGTTTTTCATATTGCCTCTCACTAAATTTAAGCCGTGTAATACCAAATTAACGAGCTTTTAGAATTCTATTAACAAACAAAAAAGGCAGCCATTGGCTGCCTTGAATACCCTACCCTTATGTTTAAGGGTTCATAACATAAGCATCTTTTTTCGCATAAGCAAAATCATTCAATATTCGCTCAAAGCGACGAGCATCTCTTTTTGGCTTACTGATCATCACTTGGCAGAATACCTGTTGTACACGCGTGCTGCTGGTTTTTGAATACAACTGAAGCGCATATTTTGAGAAGTCGCGCACCATAAAATCAAATATCTGGTCAATCAAGTCATCGTCAATTTCATTTTTATCCCAGCTTTCTAATATCAGCTGGCCGTAAGCTACAAGTGTAAATAATTCGCCGACAATTAACAGGAAGTCTATGTCTTTAACTTGATTTTTATTCGGGCGCGCAACCATTAACATTTTTTTGAAAATTGCGATTTGCTTCTTGAAGATGGATACATTCGGTAATTTACACTTGTCATAGGCTAAGTTGTAATCATGGAAGCGTGTTTTACCTAAACCTTTTGTGATGCCCTGATTGAACAAAAAGTCATCATTTACGCCATCACGACGAACAGGTACATCATCATACTTGGCAGGTTTAAAGAAGTAATTGGCCATGAATTTAACAATCAAAGCCATATTGACGTGCACTGTTCCTTCAAGCTTTGGTAAAGCACGAATATCGATCACAGCATTTTCAAAATATAGGTCTTTTTCAAAACCTTTTGCTGCCATCACATCCCAAAGATTATTCATGACTTCTTCACCTTGAGTGGTGACTTTCATTTTAACCATTGGATTAAATAATAAGTAACGTCGGTCGTCTTCACTCGCTGATCGCATGTAATCCCTTGCTCTGTGAGCAAATAGTTTCATTGCAGTCAGGCGGGTGTATGCGTCAACAAATAATTGTTTGATATGAACAAAGTCAGTGACGTAGTGATCAAATAAGCGACGATTTGAGGCGTGATCAATCGTTTCATGATAAGCATGTGTACAAATACCAATCGAAGCGAACCCTAAGTTAAACTTCATGACATTAATGGTATTTAACGAGTCATCCCATGCTTTATGGCCTATTTCAGAAATGTCATCTTTGGTAATTGGATAATCATTTAGTCGATAATTAGCGACATAGTCTTGGTTGTTGATTACGTTTTTAATACATTCATATTTTTCATGCTGTGAATCCACTGCAAAAAATACGTAGTCGTCAGTCCCTTCTACTTTACCAAAGGTCGAAACTAAAGCAGCTTTGTTACCATTACCAATGTAGTACTTTTCACCTCGAGCTAAATAGGTGCCATCTTTTTGTGGAATCAGTTTCATTTCAGATGAATAAATATCGGCGCCGTGTTCTTTTTCAGAAAGACCAAAAGCAAAAATTTCACCTTCTTTTAATAACGCTGCGGTCTTCTTTTTTAACGCCTCATTGCTACCCAGAAATATTGGACCGACACCTAAAGCCGAAACCTGAAAGCAGTACCAGTAGGTTAATCCGTAAAAGCCAAGAATTTCTGCAAAATCGGTTATACGAGAAGTATCCCAACGCGCTGACTTTTTCCCGTATCCTTTCGGCGTCAGTAGGGTTGCAAAGATTTGCTCTTTCTTATTGAACTCTAGAAATTCTGTATACCACCGGCGACTTTCGTAGTCGGCTTTAGTCTTTGCCAAACCCATGCCTTCAAAGAAGTCGATGGTTTTAAGCATAATCTGTTTGGTTTCTTTATCGGGATAGGACTGAGCAAATTCTTTTGGATTTAACAGGTGCATGGTAATGAGTTTCCCTAAGTGGATTTAGTTAGCAGCGCTGAATTTCACTTATGGCTATTTAGACTCTGAACAGGTTTACATAAAATAGTCATATGTTTATTAAACAACAAAAACATAGCATGTTTTTTGTTGTTTAGTCATTAACATAGGATAGCGTCATCAAGTATATTTATAGGTAGATTTTAGAATAGTGAAATCATGCTTGTAAATGCAGTCATTCAGCCAGTATAAAATCGAGCTTTGATGCCGAACAATCAGGGCAAGTCCAATCATCTGATATATCTTCAAATCGGGTTCCTGCTGCAATGCCTTCTTCAGGAAAACCTTGGGCTTCATCATAGATAAGGTCACAGGTTATACAACAATATTTTTTGAAGGGTTCATTACTCATATTTTCTCCTTTGATTAAACCACATCTCCATTACCGTAAAGGATTAGGAATAACCTATTGATTTTTTATTATAGATAATTAAATTTACAACTAAGCAGACTACCAAAATGACAGCAGACTTTAGTCATGCAACGCTACAGAACCCTCCGTATCTTCAAACTAATAGAGTTTAATTCGTCTAAGATTCTAACGAGATAAAATCTGGTTTTTCCCTTACAAAGCAATCCGGGCATGGAAAGTCTTCAGGTAAATCTTGCCACTTCGTTCCTGCGGGATAGCCTTCATGTTGCGCCCCTTTAGTTTCATCATAAACATAGCCGCAGTCTGGGCATTCATATTTAGTCATTTGCCACCTCTTATTTATTCTACTTATTCAATTTACTATGCTGCTTCATCAACACTTCGTGGGTGATGATATAGATCAAATGCGGCTTGTTTTGCATCAGGATCAATATTGACCTTATTCATGTCACCGCCCGCCCACTCTATGACTTTTGAGTTCATTACTGCATACCAGGCTGGAGGAATCATCGCTAACAAAAACATGAGTGGATAACCTGATGGTAACGAGGGTACATCCTGATAATCTCGTAACACCTGATAAGGACGTGTCGGGTGTGCGTGATGATCAGAATGTCGCTGCAGATGGAGTAGAATTAAATTTGACGCTTTGTGGTTACTATTCCAGGAATGGTGCGGCTGACATCTTTCGTAACGACCATTTTCATTCTTTAAGCGTAGCAATCCGTAATGTTCAACATAATTAGCACACGTCAATTGCCACCACCCATAGGATGCTGCAATGATTAAAAAGGGAATCATTACCGGACCAAAGTACGCCAACATTAGCGTATAGGCGATGATAGTAATTAAACCAGATTGAAGAATTTCATTACTCTTTGACCATTCAGATTTACCCAAACGATTTAATCTTGCGGACTCAAGAGACCATGCACGCCTAAATGCACCTGGAATTTCGCGTTTTACGAACTTGTAGATTGACTCACCAAACCTTGAAGACGCGGGGTCTTCAGGCGTTGCAACATCTTTATGATGGCCTTTGTTATGTTCAATACAGAAGTGTCCATATCCACTACAAGCTAACACAAGTTTAGCGCATGTTGCTTGGGCGCGATCGTTTACCTTATGACCCATTTCATGCCCTGCAACCAAGCCTACGCCATTAATGATTCCGGCACTGATGGCTCCACCCAATATACTGAACCATGACCAATTATATTGAGAGACTACATAAGCCATTCCTACCAATGAAGCCCAGTGAACAAACGTGGCAATATACATAATATAAACGTAGTAACGCTCAGCTTTTAACTTTTCAACTAACGCGTCATTTGGATTTGAATCATCAGTCCCAAAAATATAATCTGCTGCAGGTAAGATGGCGTATAGCACAGCTACCGTAAACCATAGCCATAGGCCATTACTTGTCTCTATAGCTAAATACCCTGAAATTAACGGAACGGCAGGCAATATAAACGATAACCAGTACCAATAGCGCTTACTTAAAATCCAGGCACTCTTCGAGCCTTTGTCTTCCTTATGGGGTTGTGAAACGGCTCCCAATGTGTCCACTGTGCTAGTCATAGATCACCTCATTAAATTGAAACTTCGGCGAGCTTGATATCCCCAAAGTTAAGTTATTATTAGAATTATTAATCAACAGGGTTAGATTAATTTAAAAAAGATGGTCATGACATGGTAATGCGCGTCAAGGCATGGTCATTTTGATTCATCTTAATATTGTTAAGAGACTTATAAGATACGAAAATTCAAATTCACAATAGGTTTTTCTGTCGATATGAAGCGGGAGAACAAGCGAACCAGCGCTTAAAGGAGCGGCCAAAATTAGAGTTATCTTCATAGCCTAACTTAAAGGCGATTGCTTCTACTGAAAGATCAGACTCTAGAAGTAAGTGACTCGCTTGCTTTTTCTTGAGGTTTTCAATAATTGATTTATACGAATTATTTTCAAGTTTTAGTTTCCTGGTCAACGTACTTTTAGACATATTGAGATATTTAGCGATGGTTTCAAGCGTGAGACTGTAGTTGTTATTACTCTCAATCAAATAGCAAATTTTTTCAGACAAAGTGTCGTAATGACTAATTCTTTCCAGCTCAAGATCACACTGATTCTTAGCGTAATCAACCGAGCGTGAATTTGGTGAGACACAAGGGATCGATAGTAACGACAGCGGGATATTGATAGATGCGACTTTATGGCCAAATGATACAGAACAAGGTAATAGCTCATAATATTTGTCGCTCCACTCAGGCTCCGGGTAGGGAAAGTTAAAGACACAACGCTGAGTTTCATTACCAATAACGTACTCAATGATATTGAGTAATGTTAATGCTAACACCTCATGTAGAATACGATTAACAGGGTTCCAGTCACACGTTTCAGTCACGATTATGCTGTAGGAGTCGCCTTCAACGATTGCTTGAATATCCATGGCCTGCAAACGGGTTTGGTAATAACTACTAATTAACGCTAAGCATTCTCGTAAATTAACACCATGAGTCACAGCAAACCCAAGACTTCCATGGCTCGATATCTGTAAGTTTTGGGCCACATCCAAACCAACCCATTGTTTATCTGATTTTAAGGATATTTCTGCTATCAACGCTTTAAAATTTTCAAAAGGAATAAAATCTTGTTTATCACTAGGAGAAAACTTTGAAACAACAGCGTCGACATCAATTCCGTGCTCTTCACTATAACGAACAAAGTGATTCCAATATGTTACTGAGGATAAAGGTTTTACCGCTATCGTACTTTTCAAAAGAGTTGTGGCCTTTTTAGAATTATTATCAACTAGAGAACCAATAAGAAAACACTATACTTAATTTAAATATTTTCAGTCAATAATCAATCTATAAACTCAGAAACTCTCTGTTAGACACCTAAATATAAGATTTTAACACTTGCCAACTGTCTAACTTACTTTTACGCGAAGTTGCCGCATTAGCTGGGCTGGTTGATGGCATGACTAGAAAATCACCTGAGTAGTTATTCAGTATTACATTTTTTTTGAATAGTTTTTGGGCGGCCTGACCATTAAAAATAATCAGGCGAATTGTCGAATAGTCATTAAGTAGTGTTAAAAAATCATTCGCCTGCACACTGGATTGATTAATTGCCGAATCAAGACTGCCTTGTCGGTGGCACGACTGAACCACATCCCAAACAGCGACACTGTTGCCTGTTAACCGACTTGTCCGCGATTCATATGACTCTAAAGGGTCAAAGCCAAATAGCTCAGACATAATCCACCAAAACGCATTTTGCGGATGAGCATAATATTGTCGGTCTTCAAGTGAACGAACACTGGGCATGGAACCCAAAACAAGAACCTTTGGGTTACAACCTAAAATAGGTAAAAAACCTTGATCGATCCTCATTTATTTTTCAAAGCAGCTGTACACTGACAGTTGAAGAGACCTGAATGGCTTTCTCAATAGCTTGCTCTACATTTTGACCTAATGCTAAGCCAACCCCCATTCGTCTCTGTCCATCGACCTCTGGCTTTCCAAACAAACGTAATTGCGTATCAGTGTGTTTGAGTGCAATATCGAGATTTGAAAACAAAAGCTTAGAAGACGTGCCTTCAACCAAAATAACAGATGAAGCTGAAGGGCCATACTGCTTGATTGCAGGAATTGGTAAACCCAATATCGCACGAGCATGCAACGCAAATTCGGATAAGTCTTGTGAAATTAATGTGACTAATCCAGTATCATGAGGGCGAGGTGAAACTTCACTAAAAATTACGTCATTTCCCTTTATAAATAACTCTACACCAAATATTCCATTACCACCCAAATTCTCAGTCACTCTGTGGGCAATATCTTGTGCTTTTTCTAAGGCCACTTCAGACATGGCCTGTGGTTGCCAAGACTGCTGGTAGTCACCATTTTTCTGAACATGCCCAATTGGCGCACAATAACTTGTTTGGCCAGCGTGCCGAACAGTTAGTAAGGTAATTTCATAATCAAAATCAATAAAGCCTTCAATGATAACCTTACCCGCCCCAGCCCTTCCCCCTGATTGCGCATAATCCCAGGCTGCGTCGATTTCTGCATCAGTTTGGATCGTACTTTGACCTTTTCCAGATGAGCTCATAATTGGTTTTACGACGCAAGGTAAGCCTATTTCCTCAATAGCTGTCTGATAATCCTGATGATTATCTGCAAAGCGGTAAGGCGATGTAGGGATTCCAAGGGTTTCGGATGCCAAAGTTCTGATACCTTCACGATTCATGGTTAAATTTACCGCTCTTGCTGAAGGTATGATATTAAACCCTTCTTCCTCCAAAGCGATCAATTCACTCGTTGCTATGGCTTCGATTTCTGGCACAATGAAATCTGGTTTTTCTTGCTCTATGACTTTCCGTAATGCCGTGCCATCCAACATATCCACAACATGTGAGCGATGCGCAATTTGCATAGCGGGTGCATTCTTGTACCGATCAACCGCAATCACTTCAACACCATAACGTTGAAGCTCAATCGCAACCTCCTTACCTAACTCCCCTGAGCCACAAAATAAGACTTTTGTAGCCGTTGATGAAAGCGGTGTTCCGATACTTGTCATTAAAAATACCTTCTATTCTTGTAGAATAACTTTAATTTTGGTTTTACGGATAACGACACGACTAAATATAAGACTGGGTTTCGCGTTCTTTTATTTTATCCAGTATTTGCTGCTTTTCTGCGTTTTCCATTCCCCACCAGCGGGTAATTTCATCCCCTGTCCGGTAACAGCCCACACAAACATCGTCTGCATTTAAAGCACAAATACTCACGCACGGCGACGATATTTCATTTACAACTTGTTCGCTCATTCAATAACCTTCAGTCTTGAGCCAATAGCTCTTTAGAGTAATTTTTTCCATTATAAACATAATGTACAGCACTCAGTTCTAACATTTTGAGTTCATGCGCTGAAAGTTCACGCTTAATCTTTCCTGGAGAACCTATCACCATTGAGCCATCTGGTACGATCATATTTTCAGGTATTAAAGCATTTGCGCCAATCAAACAATTTTTACCAATTTTAGCACCATTAAGCACGACAGCATTAATACCAATCAGCGTGTTATCACCAATAGTACAACCATGTAGCATCACTTTATGCCCGATCGTCACGCCCTTGCCTATATTCAGGGGGAAGTTTGCATCGACATGCAAAACTGAACCATCTTGAACATTCGTGTTTTCGCCGATAATAATTTTATCATTGTCGGCACGAATTACGACATTAAACCATATACTCACATTTTCATGGATTTCAACTGAGCCAATCAAGGTTGAGTTTTCTGCTATAAAGGCGGGTTCACCTTCCAACTTAACTTTTCTATTTCCAAGAGAATACTTCACAATTTAGGTCTCATTATTTTTAACTGAAGAACTCAAAGGTTCATCAAAAATGGTAATGGCTGTATCAAACGCGATGTTCATCAATTCAACCAGAACAATGGCTGATAGCCCCCAAATTTCATACATTTCACCATCACACTGATAGTCATAACTCGGTACTGACAATGAGATGTCTCGATAAGTCATTTTATCACGTCGCTTTGGCACTGCATTGTTGAAAAAACTGGTCGGCACTTTAAAAATGCTATCCAGTTCATCAAGATTAGGTGTAAAACCAACATTTTCGTCAATTAAGCCAACGAAAGGCGTCACTCTAATTCCATGTAGAGATACAACCTGACTTAACTGGCCTACAACTTCAATGTGATGTGAAGCAACGCCTATCTCCTCATGACATTCACGTAACGCTGTTTGCTTAAGTGTTCCATCATCATCGTCAAACTTCCCGCCCGGGAAAGCAACCTGTCCTTTATGAGTGTTCATATGCTGCGCTCTTCGGGTCAGGATCACACTAGGCGATTTTTGATTCCGCGTCACAAGCACCAATATTCCGGCATCAGGAAAATCAGCATCAATCACCTTAGGGGTATGAGACTTAACTCTTTCAACAAGTTTATCAATTTGATTCATAGGCACACATTTAAATATTAAGGACGTAAACTTTAGCATACGTATATTGTTATTGTGATGTTAATTAGGTTTATACTCGCTTTACAAGCGACGAGATTATTTTAATAAGGGCATTATATCGTATGAAGTTCTGTAGCCAATGCGGCGGAGATATTGAACACAAAATACCTAAGGATGATAATCGTCACAGGTTTATATGTGTAAACTGTGACATTATTCATTATCAAAACCCAAATATTGTTGCTGGTACCGTTCCAGTCTATGAAGACCAAGTTCTTTTATGTCGTAGAGCAATAGAACCACGCCATGGATACTGGACACTACCTGCCGGCTTTATGGAAAACAAGGAAACCACAACTGAAGCAGCTATTCGTGAAACATGGGAAGAAGCAGAAGCTAAAGTAAATATTGACGCGTTATACACCGTCATCAATGTTCCTCAAATTGATCAAGTACATATGTTCTTTAGAGCCACGATGGTTGATGGCAAGTTTGGTGCAGGACCTGAGAGCTTAGAGACCAAGTTATTCAAAGAGCATGAAATCCCATGGGATGAACTGGCCTTTCCTACCGTTAAAAAAACATTACAACTATTCTTTGAAGACCGGAAAAAAAATCAATTTGATGTGCATGTTAGTGACATCATTAGATCACCAAGAGACGAGAAACCAAGGATACCTTAGATTCAAAAGTCTTCTAACTTGAAAACTTCATAAGCTGGCTCTTCGTATGGATGCGCTTCCTTTAATGCATTTATTGCGTCATGCACAAATTCATCACCACAAACTAACTCCACCTTTAGTTCTTCAACTTTTTCTAACAACCCCGTTTCGCCTACAAACGGGGTGCTACCAGAAAGTGGTTTAAACTGTCCAGTCCCTTCCGTTTCCCAACAACAACTCTCATAGGCACCAATACGTCCAGCACCTGTCAAAAATACAGCATTCTTTACTTTGTCTGCATAAGGTAGAGGAACAAAAAAACATATTTTATACATAACGTCACTCTTACATGGCAAATTTTGTAACTGTTTATATCTGACCATTATAGCTGAATCCTTTAATAACGGGGCTTTCAAAGCATTTTTTGATCTAACTTCTAGTTACCCACAAAATCTGTGGATAACTCTGTGCACATTTTTAGGGGACATGCCTGCAACGTACATAAATACTGCTTTCTTTATAAATTGTTAATTTTTTAACCCAAAGTTATTTTATGTTAAATATCAACATGTTAAATAAGTCAATAATATTTCTTGTTTGAAAGAAGACGATGAACTTAAAATGCCTATTATGGACTCAGAAAATGTGCATAAAAATAACAATAAAGTACTCAAATATACAACTTAGTCAATTTTACGTCTGTATTACTAACTAAAACCGGCCAATAAACATACAGAATGACGAAAAAGCAACACGCCTTCATGTACACTTTTAATACATATAATTACATTTTGTTACGCTGGTATTTTTCAGTACAGATAACTGTAAACAAACTCAGAAACAGATAGTGAAATAGACAATAGTTTTGGAAGAAATCAAGTAAACCAGCTTACAAATACCAAAAAAAAACACCCTTAAAAATAAGATTTTAAAGGGTGTTTTTAGCTAAGTAGCAACACTATACAAAACTAGAGAAAAACGTTTTTAATTGAAGTGCTTTCTAGCGTTTCTAAATAAACGTAACCATGGCGCATCTTCTTCCCATTCACTTGGGTGCCATGAATTTTGAACCGTACGGTAAACCCGCTCAGGATGGGGCATCATAATTGTTACACGACCTGAGTCAGAACAGACACCTGAGATTCCTTCAGGAGAACCGTTCGGGTTTGCCGGGTACTGCGTTGCTACATCACCCAGATTATTTACATACTGTAATGCCAATTGATTACTCTGTTTCAGTGCGATGAGTTTATCTTCATTCGAAAATTCTGCACGCCCCTCACCATGAGCAACCGCTACAGGAACTCTAGAGCCAGCCATGCCACTTAAAAACATCGATGGTGATGATTGAACCTCAACCAGTGATACACGCGCCTCAAATTGATCAGAGCGATTACGAACAAAGTGAGGCCAGTTTTCGGTGCCTGGAATCAGTGAATGTAAATTCGACATCATCTGGCAACCATTACAAACACCTAAAGCCAGCGTATCTTCATTGGTAAAGAATGTAGCAAACTGATCTCTTACTTGTTCGTTAAATAATATGGATTTTGCCCAGCCTTCACCTGCTCCCAGTACATCACCATAAGAGAAACCACCACAAGCGACTAAAGCATTAAACTCATCAAGTTTATGTCGGCCAGCCATTAAGTCGCTCATATGGACGTCAACTGCCGAGAAACCTGCCCGCGTGAAAGCTGCAGCCATTTCAATCTGACCATTAACGCCCTGCTCTCTTAACACCGCAACTTTTGGTTTTGCGCCTGTATTGATGTAAGGAGCTACTATATTGTCATTCGGATCAAAACTTAATTTTGCGTTCAAACCCGGATCAGACTTATCCGTAATTACATTAAACTCTTCCTGTGCACATTCTGCATTATCACGCATTGATTGCATTCGATAACTTGTTTCTGACCAGAGTTGTTGGAAATAACTGCGCTTCTCTTCCAGCACAGACTCTTGATCAAAGGTAAAACGAATATGGTCATCTTCATTCAAGCAACCAATCACTAAGGTATGTTCACCTAAACCCGATGCCGTAAACTGCTGAAGTACCGCTTCAGTATCTTCTTGTTTAACCTGAATAACAGCACCTAATTCTTCATTAAATAGCTCTCTAGCAAAGTGTGTTTTATCTTCAGCAAGTAAGTCTAATTTAACGTCTATACCAACATGCCCTGCAAAAGACATTTCCGCTAATGTGGTAAATACGCCGCCATCTGAACGATCATGATAAGCAAGTAATTTTTCATCTGCATTCAAACCCTGAATAACAGCAAAGAAAGCTTTTAAGTCTTCAGCATCATCCAAGTCTGGGGCTACCGCACCGACCTGTTTATAGACCTGAGCTAAAGCTGAACCACCTAAACGGTTCTGTCCATTCGCAAGATCAATCAAGATCAAGTCAGTCTTACCCTGATCAGTTTGTAATTCTGGTGTTAGAGTACGCCTTACATCGTTAACAGGAGAGAAACCAGTGATCACTAGAGATAAAGGCGACGTAACGGTTTGCGTATCGCGCCCCTCCTGCCAGGTTGTTTTCATAGACATGGAATCTTTGCCTACTGGAATTGAAATGCCTAATGCTGGGCACAACTCCATCCCTACAGCTTGTACTGTTTTGTAAAGGTTATCGTCTTCTCCCGGGTGACCAGCAGCAACCATCCAATTAGCGGAAAGTCGAATGTCTGAAATTTTGCCAATTGATGCTGCTGCCATATTGGTCACAACTTCACCAACCGCCATTCGACCAGAAGCAGGAGCATCGATGTTCGCAATAGGTGTTCTTTCACCCATTGCCATGGCTTCGCCGAGGTAACCGTCTAAGTCAACCGATGTTACCGCAACGTCAGCAACAGGTATCTGCCAAGGTCCTACCATTTGATCGCGCGTTACCATACCGGTAATAGAACGATCGCCAATTGTTATCAGAAAGTTCTTACTGGCAACACTTGGTAGCTTTAGAATTTTCTCTGCCGCTTCTTTTACATTAACATCACTCGATTCAAACATCGGTTTAGTGAAAGATTCACTTTCAACAGAACGATGCATTTTAGGTGGCTTGCCAAATAAAACAGACATTGGCAAATCGACAGGTTTATTATCGAAATGTGGGTCTTCTAAAGTTATTTCCTCTTCTTTAACCGCTTCACCAACCACAGAATAAGGGCAACGCTCGCGCTCGCAAATGGCTTCAAAGCGTGCAAGATCTTCAGGCATTACAGCAATAACATAACGCTCTTGCGACTCATTACACCAGATTTCATGTGGCGCCATGCCAGGCTCATCGTTCGGTATTTTTCTTAAATCAAACCGTCCACCACGACCACCATCTTTCACTAATTCAGGAAAGGCATTCGATAAGCCACCCGCACCGACATCATGTATAAATGCAATAGGGTTTTTATCATCTAGCTGCCAGCAACGATCAATTACCTCTTGGCAACGACGCTCCATTTCTGGGTTTTCACGCTGAACAGAAGCGAAGTCTAAATCAGCATGGCTCGAACCGGAGTCCATTGAAGAAGCAGCGCCACCACCAAGCCCAATCAACATGGCAGGACCACCAAGTACGATTAACTTCGCACCAACTTCAATCTCATTCTTCTGAACATGCCCATCTTTAATATTTCCCATGCCACCAGCGATCATAATAGGCTTATGGTAGCCTTTAATTTCTTGTCCGTGAGGGCCAGCAACCTGCTCTTCAAAAGTACGGAAATAACCACATAAATTTGGACGACCAAATTCATTGTTAAAGGCGGCACCACCAATTGGTCCCTCAAGCATTATATTTAGTGCAGAGGTCATTCGGTCAGGTTTACCAAAATCACTTTCCCATGATTGCTCAAAACCAGGGATTCTTAAATTTGATACAGTAAAGCCTGTTAATCCCGCTTTTGGTTTTGAGCCTTCACCTGTTGCACCTTCATCACGAATTTCTCCACCCGAGCCCGTAGCAGCACCAGAAAAAGGCGAAATAGCGGTTGGATGATTATGTGTTTCTACCTTCATAAGAATATGAATTGGTTCTTTATGCTCTTCGTATTCACCGGTTTCAGGATTTGGATAAAAGCGTTTACCGATTGAACCTTCAATAACCGCAGCATTATCGACATAAGCCGATAACACGCCTTGTGGATTCAACTCATTCGTATTTCTAATCATCGAAAATAGTGATTTTTGCTGCGCTTCACCATCAATATCCCAGGAGGCATTAAAGATCTTGTGTCGACAGTGTTCAGAGTTTGCTTGTGCAAACATCATTAGTTCGACATCAGTGGGATTTCGCTCTAATTCACAAAATGCTTTCGTCAAATATTCAATTTCGTCAGCGGCTAACGCTAAGCCAATACGTTTGTTTGCTTCTTCTAGCGCTTCTACACCATAGGACAAAACATCGACGGTTGATAAAACTCTCGGTTCAGCATGCGTAAATAGCAATTGTGCCCCAGCCATTTCATGAAAGACTGCTTCAGTCATCCGATCATAAAAGATAGATGAAAGCTGCTCACGCTGCTCCATCGTGAGCTTACCTTCAAGTCTCACATAATAAGCAATGCCGCGTTCAATTCGATTTAACTTACTTAAACCGCAACCATGGGCAATATCAGTTGCTTTACTGGACCAAGGTGAAATTGTTCCCGGTCGAGGAATTACAAGAAACAAAATACCGTCAGAAGGTTCTGATTTTGCACTCGGACCATACGTGAGCAGCTTGTTGAGCGTATTCAATTCAGAATCAATTAAATCCTCTGAAATATCAATAAAATGCATAAACTCTGCATACACAGATTGAATTGCAGGAATGTCTTTCTGAATTGTTTCTAGCAACTTTTTGCTTCGAAATAGAGAAAGAGCTGGAGCGCCTCGGAGTTCCAACATAATCAGGGAATACCTCGTTGAAGGGTCATTGAAGAAATTGACGAGCGCGTATTCTACGCGAAAGAACCCTCGCTGTTAATAGGTATCGCTAACTCTGTCACTAAGTCACATATTGATACAATGTTTAATGCTTACATAGTTGACTATTATCAAGCTAGCTGGAACCATAAGAAGGTGTTTTACAGGCTCATCCTGTTTTAACCGTTGATCTGACATAAAAGGTATTTGCTTGATTCAACAGATAAAAAACATTATTAATGCTTGTGATATTCGCATTACTTTTACACTCGCCTTAAGTGCTTTACTTAGCGCTTGTGAAAAGCCCAGCACCTTTGAAAAAATTGCTAAACATAAAACATTACACGTCATTACCCGCAATGCCCCTGCTATTTACTATGAAGGCAGAGAAGGCCCCATGGGTTTCGAGTATGATTTAGCTAAGTTATTTGCTGACGAGTTAGGCCTCAAATTAGATCTTAAAATAGCAACAACTCGCTCCCAGATCTTATCTGCACTCGACAATGAGTATACAAATATTGCCGCTGCAGGCATGGTTGCCAGCCAAAATCGCGCCGACCGATTTAAATACTCCCTCCCCTATATGGAAGCGACACCGATTGTGGTTTATCGTTATGGAAGCACTCGTCCTAGAAGTATTAAAGATATTCTTGGTAAACGCATTGCAGTTGTGAGTGATAGTTACCATGCTGATGAACTCGATACGCTGAAACAAAAAACACCCGAACTCCAGTGGCAAGCTTTGGATGTTGAAACCATCGATTTAATGAAAATGGTTCAAGACAAAGAAATAGATTACGCCATTATCACTTCCGCTGAATTAGATATTCATCAAGCTTACTACCCCCGCGTCAAACAGGCTTTTGAAATAGGTGATGTACAAAAAGTTTCGTGGTACTTCCCCAAAAGTACTGATCAAACATTAATAAACCGCGCTAATATTTTTTTTAAACGCATTGAAGAAGACGGCACGCTATTAAACCTTAAAGAACGTTATTTTGGTCATCTTGGACAACTTAACTATGTCGGTGCACGAACCTTTATCAAGCATATAAATAGTCGTTTGCCAAAGTACGATGAGGAATTTAAATCAAATAGTGAAAAGCACGGGCTAGACTGGCGACTGATGGCATCGATGGGTTATCAGGAATCTCACTGGCGAGCTCATGCAACATCCCCGACTGGCGTTCGCGGCCTAATGATGCTGACTCGGGTAACCGCAAAGGAAATGGGCATAAAAAATCGTCTAGACCCTGAAGCAAGTATAAAAGGCGGCACGCGCTATTTTGCAAAAATAAAGAAGCGTATCCCTGAACGTATCGCTGAACCAGATAGAACCTGGTTTGCACTAGCCTCCTACAATGTTGGTTACGGTCACTTGGAAGACGCCCGAATACTGACAGAAAAAGGCGGTAAAGATCCTGATAAATGGCTTGATGTAAAAGAGTTTCTCCCCCTGCTACAAAAGAAAAAATACTACAAACAGACCCGCTATGGTTACGCCCGTGGAAATGAGCCTGTTATTTATGTTCAGAATATTCGTCGCTATTACGACGTTCTGAATTGGATGACACAACCTCAAGCAGATGAACACACAATTGCTCAAGCTGATATGAAAAATGGCTTAATTAAGTTGACACAATAGTTAGTTTGTTTTTGAAAAAACAAACTGCACGATTCATGCTAAAATGTTCGCAAATTATACTTCTCGAATATCACTAAAAAGCCTACTTACATGCTAAGAATCAATGAACTAAAACTCCCTCTGCACCATAATAGTGACGAGCTTCGCTCAGAAATTATCAGAAAGTTAGCCATTACCGCTAATGAATTATTAGATTTTACAATTTTTAAACGCAGTTACGATGCCCGTAAAAAATCAAATATCTATCTAATATATCAATTAGACGTGACAGTGGAGAAGGAGGTTGAAGCACGCGTACTCAGCGCTTTCACCAAAAACAATACTGTTCGACCTAGCCCAGACACTCGCTATCATTTTGTCGCTCAAGCTGACTCAAGCTTTCCTGAAAACGAACAACAGCGTCCTATTATAATTGGCTTTGGCCCTTGCGGGATGTTAGCTGCTTTAGTTTTAGCCCAAATGGGACTGAAACCCATTATTTTAGAACGAGGCCAAGACGTTCGCCAACGCACCAAAGACACTTGGGGTTTATGGCGAGAAGGGAAATTAAATACTGAATCAAATGTTCAATTTGGCGAAGGCGGCGCAGGAACGTTCTCTGATGGAAAACTATATAGTCAGGTTAAAGATAAGCGCCACTTGGGTCGTAAAGTCCTAAATGAATTTGTCAAAGCTGGCGCACCGGAAGAAATCCTTTATATCAGCAAGCCTCACATTGGCACATTCAAGCTAGTAAAGATGGTTGAGAACATGCGAGCTGAAATTACTCGCCTAGGCGGGGAAGTTCGTTTTAACCAAAAAGTAGCAATGATTCATCGCGAAACCATGGTTGATTCTCAAGCAGACAATCAAGGTAGAATTACAGGCTTAACATTAAGCAACGGTGAAACTTTTCATAGCCGACACGTTATATTAGCCATTGGACACAGCGCCAGAGATAGTTTTCAAATGCTGCTTGATCAAGGCATCTATATTGAGCCGAAGCCTTTTTCTATCGGCTTTCGTATCGAACACCCTCAATCTGTCATTGATGCTGCTCGATTTGGTAATGAAGCAGGTAACCCGATTCTAGGCGCTGCGGACTATAAATTAGTACACCACTGCAAAGATGGTCGTAGTGTTTATAGTTTTTGCATGTGCCCAGGTGGCACTGTTGTAGCAGCTACCTCAGAAGAAGGCTGTGTCGTCACAAATGGCATGTCGCAGTATTCACGTAATGAACGCAACGCAAATGCAGCCATAGTCGTCGGTATAGAACCAGAAAAAGACTACCCTGAGCATGTTTTAGCGGGTATTGATTTACAACGAAAACTGGAAAAACAAGCCTATGATCTAGGTGGCAGGAACTATAGCGCACCAGCACAATTAGTCGGTGATTTTTTACGTGACATACCCTCCACTGATCAGGCAAGTGTAAACCCTTCCTACCAACCGGGTATTTGTTTTGGTGATTTATCAAAGGCATTGCCAGACTTTGCAGTGATGGCCATCCGTGAAGCGATACCTGCTTTTAACAAAAAGATAAAAGGCTTTGCAATGGATGATGCACTACTAACCGGCGTTGAGACACGGACCTCTTCACCAATTTGTATTAAGCGCGATAAGGAATTTAAAAGCATTAACACTCAGGGGCTCTATCCCGCCGGGGAAGGCGCTGGTTATGCAGGCGGCATTTTATCTGCCGCAATTGATGGTATTAAGGTAGCTGAAGCATTGGCTTTGGATCTATTGGAAGTTGAAGTAACCAGCTAAATAATTATTAGATAACTGGTGCGCATTCGCGCACCAAACCGTAATTTTTCTGAAGCCTTATGGCTTCAGGATTTTAAAGTCCCCATCCAGCCAATTTTTTAAACCGGACTTATACCAACGGGAAAAGCGATTATCTGATGGCCCGCCTGCTAAACAAGTATGCAATACAGGCTCACTCATATCTGCAATTAGACGAACGGATGGTGAAAAGCTTGTTTTTCGTCCCGCACTGCTATAAATCTGCCCTTGATGCGGCGTTGCACGACCACCTAAAAGCGGGATAGATTTTGAGTCAAAGCCCATAAACTCTGGTAGCTTTCCCTGAAAAAGCATATTTGTAAAAGTCACTTTATTCACATCTTTCCAAAGCACATGACAGTGTACATTTTTTGCTTTTTCAAAAGCGGCAAGAAAGGCTTGGTTTTGTGTTTTATTTTCATACCATGCTGAGTTTTCATTTAAAATTGAACGATCAAAATTCTGATAGAAATCAATAAATACACCCGTTTGATCAACCAAGTGCCGTACTACATCCTCACCCAAACCAGCCTCACCAAATACTTCTCCTCTCAAAGCGTCATAGAAAAGTTCAAATAAAGGCGCACCTTTTGATTCAAAGCCATACCCAAGATCCCAACTTTTAAGTATTTGGTATGCATCATCTGCCTCAGTATTTTTTTCTAATAATGGCAGTAAAATATCTAAAAATATTTTGGCTTGATTTGAGTGAACATCAAATTGAAGTGCTTTTGTAGATTCAACGCTGTGCTGCTCGCTTGCGGCAAGCACTTCTTCGATACGGCTTGCGCGGTAATCCCCCATTGGCATATTAATAGGATTGACGGTACCCAGGTGATTTAAGTCTTGATTTGCAGTAACGATATAACCTTCTTTAGGATTATAAGATCGTGGTAAATCTTCCAACTTCACCATCCCTTTCCAGTCATAATCAGAATCCCAGCCAGGCGCTGGAGTGAAGCCACTCCAATTTTTATGGCGCTTAGGCATCAACCCCGACATTTGGTAAGCTATGTTGCTATTAGAGTCAGAGATTACCCAGTTCCATGCAGATTCAATTCCGCCGAGATACTCCATGGCCTGTTCAGCGGTTTCAGCCGTCGCCATTTTTAAACTTGCCATTAATGAGCGAGCGCCTGAATCAGCGGCAACCCACTTCGTCGATAGATATTTTCCTTCTTGGTGAGGGTTTCCATCTAATACACCATGAGAGTTTTCATAAAATGAAACCGTCTCATTCACATGTTTTTTGCGCTTAATTATTTCTTTTCGCTCAGTAAATTTTTTCCAGCTTTTACCTCTACGATGCTTTCCATCTTTACAATCTTCAACCCAGCTATCAACAGTATCCATGAAAGTATAAGTCGCTCCCCACGCTAAGTGTTTGGTTCGACCAATCACCACACCAGGCAAACCTGGCATCCCCATGCCAATAATAAAACCCTCTTCCCATTTCAAGCTTTGTTCGCACCAGACATTTGGAAGGCGGTTTACTTCGAGATGTGGGTCGTTTGCCATAATAGGTTTGCCTGAAGCGGTTTTTTTACCTGAAACCACCCAGTTATTTGATGCCATCATTCGTGGCAAAGCTTTGTTCCAAATTACTTCATTTGAAACAAGCCTCTCTTGAAGTTGGATGCTTTCAATCATTTCCCTGTCAAGATTCTTATCATCAATTGGGAATAATTCCGCAAGCTTTTCAGTAGGAACACCGGCTTGAACAAGCTCGATAAAAAAGCGCTCCACCTCGGTTTGTGATTGCGCTAGCGTTAGGTAACTTGCCATACGAGATACAAGGATTGAGTCACGAATCACCCAAGGTTCGGGCTGATAGCCCATCAACTTCATGGCATAGACTTTCTTTGCTGAAAAACCTGCATTAATGCCATCACAATACGATTGACATAATGCCCGTGAAGCTTCATCCAACTTTTCTACTTCTTTATCAATATTGTTATGCCAATTAGCACGCCGAAAGAAATGATCAATTTCAAAAGATTCTTCCGTATCTGATAGTAACTCGCATAACCGCCCCTGCCCTAATATGCGCATCATCATCAGTTGTGTTCCTCGGTCAACGGCATGTGCATAACCACTTCCCCAAAGCGCACCGTTGATATCATTAGCAGATATATGCGGAACCCCTGCTTCATCGCGATGAATGTTTAACCCTTGCGGTTTTGGACCAGAGATAGAAAATTCATTTTTATTAAACATGCGATTCACCTTTAAATTTGTTTATTCCCATTACTGGGAATATAAAGTGATTCCCATCCTTATGCAATATAAATTCCCACCAAAGAGAATTTATATTGCTATACTCTTAACTTCGTAACAACATACATTCAATCACCAACCTTAAAGTGACAGATTACGATGGGCCGAAAAAGCTTAAAAACAGAACGAGTCAGTGAAATTCTTGACGCCTTTGAGCGATGCCTTGAACAAAAAGGTCTTCAGGGAACGACCCTTGATAATATCGCTGAAGAAGCGGGGCTCGCACGACGAATGATACGTCATTATGTTGGTAATCGAGATGATCTAATCGATGCTGCTGTGGAGCGCATAATTGAAAAATTTACGCTATCCATATTTGATACAATCGATAAATTTGAAAGCCAAGATCGTTTTCACGGTGCATTGGATTATATTTTTAGTGAAGAATTCAACGCATTGCCCGCTACGAAATTAGTCGCAGCACTACTCGCGGTAAGTTTGTACGAAGAAAAGGTTTGTCATGCTGTGAAAACCTTATATGACTCATTCCATCTTGGGCTTGACCAGGAACTCAAACAACACATTCCAAATGCCCCGCAAGAAAAACGTTTACAGGTCGCTTATTCTATTATGTGCTTGTCTTTTGGTGGCGGCTGGATGCGTAATATAGGTTTTGATCACTCACTTAATATTCGAAATAAACAAATTGCACAAACTTTGATTGATCAACTTATATAGTGACAGATTGCAATTAAAAAGCAGACATATATATCGAAGCTTTCATTAGCCAGTATCAAACTCATGGTGAGACATAAATAGTTAATCACCTCTCAGTTGTATTATTCAATATGTAAGACTAGAGTAAATTTATCTTTGAAAACTAAAGGTTATGCCACGTGAAGAAAATAAACGATAAGTACAGCATTCATAATACCGACTACTCGGTAGGACAAGACAACATACAAAAGTGGGGTTTTGATATACATAACCCTGTATTTGTCATCAGCACGTGCCTGATTTTAATTTTTCTTACAGCCACTCTGGTAAGCGACTCTGCGACCGCCAAAGCAACTCTGGATGGACTCAAGTGGGATATCATTGGCACCTTTGACACGCTGTTTATCTGGGCAGGTAATTTTTTCGTAATCTTTTGTCTTGCTCTAATCGTATCGCCTTATGGAAAAATTCGTATAGGGGGCAAAGATGCCTCACCCGACCACTCAACCATATCCTGGCTAGCAATGCTATTTGCCGCAGGCATGGGGATTGGCTTAATGTTCTGGAGTGTTGCTGAACCAGTAGCCTACTTAACCGGCTGGTACAAAACACCACTTGGCGTCGAACCCAATACAGTTGAAGCAGCCCGTATGGCTATGGGGGCGACCATGTATCACTGGGGGCTTCACCCTTGGGCTATTTACGGTGTAGTCGCACTCTCTCTTGCCTTTTTCGCCTATAACAAAGGGTTGCCTTTATCTATCAGGTCAATCTTCTATCCCATTCTAGGTGATCGTACCTGGGGCTGGCCAGGTCATGTCATCGATATTCTCGCGGTAATGGCAACATTGTTTGGTTTAGCAACTTCATTAGGATTAGGGGCACAACAAGCTGCTGCAGGTATCAATCATGTATTCGGTATACAAGGCGGTCTAGGTTTACAGATTGCGGTAATTATTGGCGTAACAGCATTAGCAATAATTTCGGTAATCAGAGGTCTGGAAGGCGGCGTCAAATTACTCAGTAATATCAATATGATTGTTGCCTTTATATTACTTATTGTCGTAGCAATGGTTGGATTCGCGGTTGCAGTCGGTAACTTGCCCACAACAATCGGCGCATACTTCGAAAACATTATCCCATTGAGCAATCCACATGGCCGCACCGATGAAGCTTGGTTTCAGGGCTGGACAGTATTCTACTGGGCTTGGTGGATTTCCTGGTCACCTTTCGTCGGCATGTTCATTGCGCGTATTTCATCCGGCCGAACTGTTAGAGAATTCATTACAGCAGTTTTGTTGGTTCCGACTTTTATTACTATTATCTGGATGTCCATTTATGGCGGCATTGCAATCGATCAAGTACTGAATGGTGTCGGTGCCTTAGGAACCGAGGGTTTGACAGAGGTACCACTCGCTATGTTCCAAATGTTTGATCAGCTCCCTATGAGCACGCTTCTTTCAGTTATTGCGATTGTGCTGGTATTGATATTTTTTATCACCTCCTCTGATTCTGGCTCACTTGTGATCGACAGCATTACTGCTGGCGGAAAAATTGACGCGCCTATGCCCCAACGTATTTACTGGGCTTCATTGGAAGGCGCTATTGCTGCAACATTATTATGGGTTGGTGGTACCGAAGCTATCCAAGCACTTCAAGCTGGCGCAATATCAACAGGCTTACCTTTTACTTTTGTGCTCCTATTGATGTGCGTCAGCCTCATAATGGGCTTTCGGACTGAAAAACAATAATCCATCGAGTGTTCTGCTTAACTCAACAGAAATAGATACAGGAGTTAAGCGAACACCAAAGAAGCTGCAATCAAAAACATAATCAAGCCAATTAAAAAATCGAGAATTTTCCAGGATATTGGCTTGTGAAATATTGGCCTTAGTACTCGGGCACCGTAACCTAAACTGAAGAAAAATATAAAGGATGCCACAACAGCCCCGCCACCAAACTGTAGCTTTGTTGCCTCGTACTGAGTAGAAATCGACCCTAATAAAACGACAGTATCGAGATATACATGAGGATTCAACCAAGTAAAAGCAAGGCAGGTTAGCACCGTTTTTGAAATAGTTGCAGGTACGTCGTTTGAAGGGTCAAGTACATGTGAATGACGGATAGCCGAATTAAAACTTTTTATCCCATAGATCGTTAAGAAAACTGCGCCACCATAACGCGCTAACATTTCTATTGAAGGATAAGCCTCTATAATTAAGCCAAAACCCGACACGCCTAAAGTTATCAACAAAGCATCAGAAAGTGCACAAATAAAACTGACCAAAAAAACATGCTGCTTTTTTAATCCGTGTTTTAATACAAACGCATTTTGCGCACCTATTGCAAGAATCAGTGACAACCCTAAAGAAAAGCCAGCCAAAAAAGAAGACATTGATAACAAACCTTTTAATATGAAGGCTTGAACATACTAGAGATAGTATGTTCAAGGGAACAGACATAGCATAAATATATAAAGCCCCTTCAATCTGAAATTTGCGAAAAATTGATAATTCTAATCACAAAAAAAGACAATTGTGAATCATTATAAAATGAGTAGAGCTGAACTTTACTGTCAGAGTCTTTCACCTACAGTTAAGTACATATAAAGCACTATCCGTTTTTTTACTCAAAAATCTATTCAGGCTGTAAGATCAATGAAAAATATTATCCCTTCATTTTGTTTATGTTTATGTTTTTTAGTAAGTACTACTGCTTCAGCTTCCATGGTTAAAGATACTTTTAATATCTCTGAACCAGGATCTTTAGCTCTTTTTAGCTTAGGTATTGCCGGATTGCTAATTAGCCGTAAAAAAATAAAAAACACTTAAAACAAGAAACCGAAGAAAATAGTTTTCCTTTGTACTTCTTCCTGTCTTAGTATGAAAGCTCTAATTTAAACTTATAGTATGGTTTTGAAACTTAATCATGCAAGTCAATCAGGCTTTGCGCTCATCGCTCTAGAAAAGGAATATTCGATGGATACTATCAAGTCTTATCAGGAAAAAATTCAGGATAGTGTTGAGAAAGTCATCTCAACAATTGAAAGCAAACATGGAGAAATTGCCGATCAGGTTTATGCGCAAGCGAGAAAAACTAACAAGTTAATTGGAAAAAGAATAGGTGAGCTAATTCTTAAATTTGAAAAACCAGAAACAGCAACAAACAAAGCTAAAAAGGCCGTCAAGGAAGCCACATCAACAGCCAAAAAGAAAGTAACAGCCGCAAAAGCAGCCACTACTAGGGCGACCCAAGCCGTTGTAGAAAAAATCGAAGACGCAACGACAATTTAAACTGTAGTAGCTCATAATTCAACTAACCGTACCGTCGGTCAGCTCTAATTATAAGCACCGAAATTAATTTTCTTAGCAAGAAAGAACCTATTCATCAGATTAATTCTGGACTAATACAGATTAAGACAGTGACCCTACTACACAGTTACTCCACGAACTTTACAGAGCTAAGCATACCCGCTTGATAATGACCTGGAATGTTACACGCTAACTCTACTTCAACTGTTTTATCAAAAGACCAAATTAATGTTTCTGTTGTACCGGGCTTAATTGTAATAGAAGCCCCCCCTGGGCCATGATGCATATTCGGGTTTGAAGCCATCATTTTTCCATGAGCCTGATGCTCTACTTTTGTTCCAATTGAAAACTCATGAGCAATAGCACCTTTATTTGTCACTATAAATTTAACCGTTTCACCATCTTTTATGTTGAAAGGCTCGTGAGAAAAACGCATATTGTCAGCAGCTTCAATATTAATTGATCGACTTACATCTCCTTCCTTCCCTGGTTTTCCAGCTAATGAGCCCCCATGCTCATTACTAAACCCCATATCGTGATGACTACTCTGAGTTGTATTTGTATGATGTTCATCCATATTTGTTTCGTGATGTTTATTTACTGCTCCGCTCTTTATTTCACCATGATGATCCGACATCAATTTGTGATGCCCATCAATGTTATCGTGACCTTGATTTGAACAACCTGCCAATAAAACACCTGCGCCTAAGATGGAAGAACATAATATTACTGGGACGAATATCTTTTTCATTTAATTTCCTCTAGTTTGTATTTATATATACTTATGAATCGTTTTTATTCACCAAAAATCAGTCACGAAATTATGTTATTACTATTTGTCCTTACTCTTTACGTTGGATTGTTTCCAAATACAATAGATAGTGGGTAAAACTAGTAATGTCAGTACAACTGTACTAATCATGCCACCAATCATAGGTCCAGCAATTCGTTGCATCACTTCTGAGCCAGTCCCTGAGCCCATCATTATTGGCACTAAACCAACAACAATGGCCATAACCGTCATCATGATGGGTCGAACACGTAAACCAGCGCCTTGCATGACCGCGTCACGAACGTCATCTCTAGAAAATATTCGACCTGCCTCAGTGGCTTCAGAACGCAAACGCTCATAAGATTGGTTCAGGTAAACTAACATCAACACACCAATTTCAACCGCGACACCTGCTAGAGCGATAAAGCCAACTGCAACCGCGATCGACATATTGTAGTTAAGGATGTACATGAGCCACAAACCACCAATTAACGCGAACGGTACGGTTCCCATAATAATCAGTACTTCAATTATATTTCTGAAATTGAGATACAGCAGCAGCATAATAATTAACAAGGTTAAAGGCACAACTATCTTCAAACGTTCTTCTGCACGCAACATGTACTCATACTGGCCTGACCATGCAATTGAATAGCCGGCAGGTATTGCTACTTGTTCACCAACAACACGCTGCGCTTCTTTAACGTAGGAACCAAGATCACGCCCTGCAATGTCAACTAAGGTCCAACCATTAAGCCGTGCATTTTCACTCTTAATTCCTGGCGGGCCATCAGATACATAAACATTCGCGACATCAGCCAAGGCAATGCGTTGCTTTGATGGTGTAACAATAGGAAGCAGCTTGAGCTTCTCTTCAGAGTCACGATAAGACTGTGGATAGCGTACATTTATTGGATACCGCTCCAAGCCTTCAACGGTTTCGGTGACATTCATTCCTCCAATTGCAGCACGCACGACTGTCTGAATGTCCGATATCGAGAGCCCAAAACGCGCAGCACGTATACGGTCGATGTCAACTTTAATGTAACGCCCACCAGCTACACGCTCCGAATAAACCGAAGCAGTTCCTTGAACCTGAGGCAGCACCTCTTCCAACCGTTTACCTATCTTTTCAATTTCAGATAGCTCTGGTCCCGCAACCTTAATGCCAACAGGTGTCTTTATACCTGTCGAAAGCATGTCTATCCTCGTTTTAATCGGCATTACCCAAGCATTTGTTAGGCCTGGAAATTTAACTAAATCATCAAGCTCTTTCCGGATGCTTTTCTTCGTGACTCCGGGCCTCCATTCACTCTTTGGTTTGAATTGAATAATGGTTTCTATCATGGTGAGTGGCGCAGGATCAGTTGCGGTATCAGCTCGACCAATTTTCCCAAATACCGACTTCACCTCAGGAACCGTTTTTATGAGCTTATCAGTCTGATGAAGAATTTCACGCGCCTTTCCTACAGATACGCCAGCATAGGTGGTCGGCATATACATTAAGTCCCCTTCATCTAGGGGCGGCATAAACTCGCTTCCAAGTTGAGTGGCTGGCCATAACCCAATACAGAGTACTAACAAAGCCATAAACAGAATACTTTTGGGATAGCTTAAGACTCCTTTGATAACCGGCCTGTAGGCTGCAATCATAAATCGATTGAGAGGATTTTTGTGTTCCGGGGTGACTTTTCCTCTAATGAAATACCCCATCAATACAGGAACAAGCGTGATTGCAAGAATAGCTGAAGCAGCCATTGCATAGGTTTTGGTAAACGCGAGCGGTGCAAATAATTTACCTTCTTGAGCCTCAAGAGTGAATACAGGTAGAAAGCTCATGGTAATTATTAGCAGAGAGAAAAATAATGGCGGACCTACTTCAGTTGCCGCCTGACTTATCACTGACCAGCGATTTTTATCCGTCAGTTCCGTTTTTTCCATATGTTTATGTACATTTTCAATCATAACAATTGCTCCATCTACCATGGCGCCAATCGCAATGGCTATGCCTCCCAAGGACATGATGTTTGCATTTAAATCTTGTTGATACATGATGATAAAGGCCGCTAAAATGCCCACCGGCAAACTTATAATGACCACCAGTGAAGAGCGTAGATGAAATAAAAATATTGCGCAGATAAGTGTGACAACTATAAATTCTTCAAGTAGTTTTTCGTACAAGTTATCAATTGCGCTGCTGATCAAACTTGAACGATCATAAGTCTCTACTATCTCAACACCATCCGGTAAACCTTTTTTTAACTCTTTGAGTTTGATTTTGACATCATCAATGACAGATTGAGCATTCTCTCCAAAACGCATAACGACGATGCCACCAACAACTTCACCGTCTCCATTTAATTCTGCAATTCCTCTGCGCATTTGAGGGCCCAAACGTACTTTGGCCACATCTTTTAACATTAATGGCGTGCCTTTTTCATTCAAGCCAAGAGGGATATTTTCGATATCTTCAACACTTTTCAGGTAGCCACTGACCCGCACCATGTATTCAGCTTCGGCCATCTCAATCACCGAAGCTCCCGTTTCCTGGTTGGCTTTTTTAACAGCCATACCTATATGAGATAATGGAATACTGTAGGCTCGTAAGAGATTCGGATCTACCTCAATTTGGTACTGTCGAACCATGCCTCCAACCGTTGCCACCTCAGAGACCCCAGGTACCGTTTGAAGTTCATATTTCAAAAACCAATCTTGAATGCTGCGTAGTTCAGATAAATCATTTTGACCTGTCTTATCAACTAAAGCATATAAATACACCCATCCAACACCAGTCGCATCCGGCCCTAATTGCGGTTTCGCAGAGCTTGGGAGGCTGTCTGAAACCTGATTCAAATATTCAAGGACTCTAGAGCGCGCCCAATACAGGTCTGTACCATCTTCAAAAATAACATAGACATATGAGTCACCAAAAAAAGAAAACCCTCGTACGGTAATAGCTCCCGGCACCGAAAGCATGGCTGTTGTCAGCGGGTACGTAACCTGATCCTCAACCACCTGAGGCGCCTGACCGGGATAATTGGTTTTGATGATTACTTGAACGTCTGATAAATCAGGAATCGCGTCTATCGGAGTATTACGTACTGAAAACCCACCTATTCCAATCAGAATGGCAGTCCCGAGTAGAACCAAAAAACGATTGGCAATTGACCATCTAATAACAGAGGCGATCATGGTTTACCTCCAGTTGTATTTTCAATTACGGCCATCTTTTCAATAATGTACTCATTATCAGGTGTTACGAATAATTCAAAGGATATTTGTTTTCCAACAGAAAATGATTCAAGGCTGACACGCTCTGAGACAAAAAAATCCATATTCATTTTTGGCCAACCAAGTTCAGGAATAGGCTCATGACTTAGGTTAATCATTCCCATGTCAGGCATGACGTTTTCAATCACTCCCCTTGATCGTACAATTTTACCCACCTCACTCCCCTTATCCATCTGTGCAGCAGGAGTGTTTGACGGCAAACTTATTCTTAACATCTCTGCATCTATGTTAGATTCAGAATCAATTAAGAATTGAGCAGAAGTGACGACTGTATCGCCTTCTGAGAGTCCATTTAATATTTGAATGCGCTGCTCTTTCCCATCATTTAATGTACCTTCGAAACCTGATTCGACAAATACTGATTGATACTTTCCATTGCCTAGCGCTTTCACAACACGAGAAAAACGTCCTGCTTTAATTAAAGCTTGCTTCGGAATAGACAGAGTCGCGTCTCGAGCAACGTTTAACACTCGGAGGCTTGTTAACATGTTTGGTTTTAGAAAGTGGTCAGAATTGGCTATCTGTACACGAATAGAAAGTGTCCGTGTCTTAGGGTCTAATTGAGGATATATATAATTTAAAAAACCTTTCCATGTCCTACCTGGCATAGCATTCAGTTCAACTTCAACATCTTGCCCTTGTTCAACAAGGTAAGACTGGCGTTCGAAAATTTCACCTAAAACCCAAACAGAATCAAGGGAGCCAATAGATAATACTTCAGTCGAAGGTTTGATATGCATCCCCTGTCTGACGTTAAGGTCAATGACAAAGCCATCTTGTTCAGCCACGACTTTGACACGCTGATCAATTTTGCGCCGTTGTTTGAGCCGTATAGCTTGTTTTTCATTCAAGCCAAGTGAAAACAAACGTGATTTTGATGCTTTAATCAGGTTTGTATTTCCACTTCTTAAAGCTGCTAAATACTCTTCTTGTGCGTTCACTAAAACAGGTGAATACAACTCATAAATTGTTTGGCCTTTTCTTACAGGATCACCCGCTGCTGATACATTTAGCACCTCAATCCACCCATCAACACGGCTATGGATATGAGAGATCTTCTTTTCATCAAATTGCACCGTACCAACAGTTTCAACTGGCATGGTTAGTGCCGATTTAATTACACGTCCAGTTTTTACGCCAAGGTTATTCTCGACGCTTGGTGATATCGTTACAGTGCCTACATCGGCGTCATTATCTTCTTTGTAAACAGGCACTAAATCCATACCCATCGGTGACAAACCAGGGTTATCTCTTCGATAGTTTTTATCCATCGGTGCAACCCAATATAATAGAACCTGTTCTGTTTGTAGCTCCTTTCCCTGTATCGAACTGTCACCCAACATATTATATTGTTTGTTAAACAAGCCCCCTAAAACAACTCCGGCAGTTAACATAAAGAGTGAAATTAAAAATATCTTCATTGTATGGTTCCTATGTCTTGCTGAGTTTTACCAGGTGTTAAAGGTGTTTCCGTTGGTATCCAATAATTTAGTTTGGATAACATTTTTTGCTGATTTGCTAAGATTCGATGATATTTAAGCCTTGAATTCTGCTCCCTTAGATGGACTCTTGCCGTATGGTCGAAATCCGTTCGGTCTGACTGGTAAGCAGTTAGAATACTGGCTTTTTGTTGAGCTAATTTAGGTAATATTTTAGATTCATAAAGCTCACTTTGATCCAATGAAATAAAATATTTTTTCTGCACATTTATATATTCAAAAACCATGTTTTCCAGGGCGTCATCTCTTGCGTACTCAGCTGACATGTGGTGTTTATTCGCCGACCGTACCCTGCTATCTTGACTTGGGGCAGAAAATAACGGTACTTGAACACTCACCCCTGCGCTGAAAAAATCTGGTCGGTCGGAACTATTCTCATTCTCTCCACGTCTTAGTCCGTAACTAGCCTCCAAACTCCAACGTGGGGAGTAGGATTGTTCAGCTAATTTGATGTTTTGTGTCGCAATGTGAATACTATGCGCTTTATGCATAATATCTGGGTGCCCTTTTAATTGGGCAGGTAAATTTTTAAGTGGAACGCCCCGATAGGTAATGGGCTTGAAAGACAAACTCAAAGGCTCAGACGCTATATCTTGTTGTGCTAAGGTGTTTAGTTTATTTATAAATTCTGTGTAATTTTTTAATGCATCAATTTGCATCTCTTCTAACTGAACCATTTCTAACTCTGCACCAATAACATCACTTTGATTTCTTACCCCTACCCCATACAAAGACTGTGTAATATCATAAATTTGTTTTATAAAAACGACATCTTCTTTCAATATTTCTAATGTTTTTTGCCAGTACCATGCTTCAAACCATGCTTGTTCAACATCTCGCTTTAAACGTAACCATCGCCTATCTTGCATGGTGTATTTCATCTCGGATTTCATCTGAAGAGTGTCGTGTTTAATTTTTAAAGTATCGCCAACAGGAATAGCCTGACGTATACCGAACCGAAGTTGCGTCATCGGCTCTTGGTCAAATTTGAAAGTATCAGTGGGTAAGTTCTGAGCCGAAACAAACAAAGTAGGGTCAGGAAAGTAATTGTTAGACACAGCTTCTTCATGTTCAGCTTGAGCTTCAAGATCGAAGCGTGCTAATGATAAATTGTTTCTTCTTACAATCTTAAGGGTTTCATTTAACGTTAGTACGGGATACAAATCATCTGACTTGAAGTTTAGATCAGTAGCCAGTGCTTTTGAACAAAGAGAAACTGATGATAAAAAAACAACAAATAGTAAAACCCAGCGTACCTTTAATCGCATATTGAGAATAGAGGACATACTTCACACCTAGTATATAAACGCTAATACAGCAGTTTACTCGTATTAAACGATATAGATTTTCTAACGAACAACTTTTGATTTTTCAAAAGCATGTTCAACACATAAAACAGATTAACCAAAATAAAAGCTAACCTTTAAAAGGTGTTAAACAATAGGAGGGGGAGAACTTGGAGAGGAAATAAAGCTGAGATAGTGATCTCGCAGATAGTTCAGCGAGTAATTAGATAGTATAAATTGAGATTTGTTTGCACTAAGGGTTACTGATGTTGCATTACAGCCGTATGCTCCACATTCACATGGTGACTCACAACAGTCTGTAACTTTATCAGTTTCAAATTGAGAACTGTTTATTTTTTCATCATGGCAACTGGAGTACTTTTCAAGTTTATTTTCAATAAATGAAGTAGTACGTGAAGTACTTTTATCTGAAAATAAAACATCCGCCGAAACAAGAATCGGATTCAACAACATGACGACAATAAGATATAGAGACCGAATTTTAGAAGTTTGTTTTATATACATATCATTCGACTTTGTCAGAATTCTATGGATTATTCAAGAAATCTTTCATATTAGTAATCTGAAAACTAAAAACGCCAAGGTTAAAAATACTAATTCGACTTTTATAAAATAGGAGTAATGTCTAGAGGGAAAGAAGATTTGTGGTGTTTAATCATTTGACTGGCATCAAAGATTTATATAAAAGAAGGGCAAGCGCCCTTCTTTTATAAACAAAAAACTACCAACCAGTAATTTCTTTTAAGCCATTGCCAATATCTGCAAGACTCTTAACTGTTTTAACACCTGCGGCTTCAAGTGCTGCAAACTTCTCATCAGCAGTACCTTTACCACCAGAAATAATTGCACCAGCGTGCCCCATACGCTTACCAGCAGGAGCAGTTACACCTGCAATGTAAGATACTACAGGCTTAGTAACGTTAGCCTTGATGTAGTCAGCAGCTTCTTCTTCAGCTGTTCCACCAATTTCACCGATCATAACAATCGCTTCAGTCTGTGGATCGTTTTGGAACATTTCCAATACGTCGATGAAGTTAGTACCCGGAATAGGGTCACCACCAATACCAACACATGAAGATTGACCAAAGCCAGCATCTGTTGTTTGTTTAACTGCTTCGTAAGTTAGTGTGCCTGATCGAGAAACAATACCAACTTTTCCTGGCTTATGAATATGACCTGGCATAATGCCAATCTTAGTTTCTCCAGGTGTAATCACGCCTGGGCAGTTAGGGCCAATCATACGAACGCCAGATGTATCTAGCTTCACTTTTACATCAATCATATCAATTGTAGGAATGCCTTCAGTAATACAAACAATTAACTGAATGCCTGCATCAATTGCTTCCAAAATAGCATCTTTACAAAATGGTGCTGGAACGTAGATAACAGAAGCCGTTGCTCCAGTAGTTTCTACCGCATCACGTACTGTATTAAATACAGGAAGTCCCAAATGCGTTTGACCGCCTTTTCCAGGGCTTACACCACCAACCATTTGAGTGCCGTACTCCAGAGCTTGCTCTGAGTGGAAAGTACCTTGACCGCCCGTAAAACCCTGACAAATTACTTTAGTATCTTTATTAATTAAAATTGACATTACTTGCCTCCTGCAGCTTTAACAACTTGCTGTGCTGCATCTGTTAATGATGAAGCGGCAATGATGTCAACATCAGAATTTGCTAGCACTTCTCGACCAAGTTCTGCATTTGTTCCTTCAAGACGAACAACTACAGGTACTTTTACGCCTACCTCTTTAACTGCACCGACAATACCTTCGGCAATCATGTCACAACGTACAATTCCACCAAAGATGTTAACTAAAACAGCACTAACATTTTCATCCGAAAGGATGATTTTGAATGCTTCAGCGACACGTTCTTTTGTTGCACCGCCCCCAACATCAAGGAAGTTTGCAGGCTTACCGCCATGCAGGTTAACAATATCCATGGTACCCATTGCAAGGCCTGCACCGTTTACCATACAACCTACGTTACCATCTAATGCAACATAGTTAAGTTCCCATTGCGCGGCTTCTGCTTCACGAGCATCTTCTTGAGAAGGGTCGTGCATTTCACGAATTTTTGGTTGACGATATAATGCATTGCCATCAACACCGATTTTACCATCTAGACAGTGGATATTTCCTTCATCTGTGATAACAAGTGGGTTAATTTCAAGTAACGCGAAATCATAATCAGTGAACATATTTGCAAGACCCATGAAGACTTTCACAAATTGCTTCATTTGTGCAGGGGTTAAGCCTAGCTTAAAACCCAGCTCTCGAGCTTGATAAGCCTGAGGACCTACTAATGGATCGATTTCTGCTTTATGAATTAGTTCAGGTGTATTTTCAGCAACGGTTTCAATATCAACACCACCTTCAGTAGATGCCATAAAGACAACTTTCTGTGAAGCGCGGTCAACTACTGCACCTAAATACAGTTCGTTTGCAATGTCGGTACAGCTCTCGACTAAAATCTTAGTTACTGGCTGCCCATGCTCATCTGTCTGATAGGTTACTAGGTTTTTACCTAACCAGTTTGATGCAAATTCTTTAATTTCTTCTTTGGTTTTAACTAGCTTAACGCCACCCGCCTTACCACGACCACCCGCATGAACCTGGCATTTAACAACCCACATATCACCACCAATTTTATCAGCCGCTTCTGCAGCCTCTTTTGGTGTGTCACATGCATAACCCGTTGAAACAGGAAGTCCGTATTCGGCAAACAATTGTTTTGCCTGATACTCATGTAAATTCATAGTTTATTCCGTCAATTAATTGATTGATTAATGCCTAAATTCTCAACAAAGTATTTAGGCAAATAGCTAAGAAGTAATTTTTCGTCTTTCCCTTCTACCTTCGCGATTTATTTCCGCTTCTTTTTATTTACTGTATGAATAGCATGCCCTGCAACAGATAATGCGGCTTCATGTACAGTTTCAGATAAAGTTGGATGTGCAAAAACTGTTAAACCCAAGTCCTCTGCACTTGAACCAAATTCCATAGCGACGACTGCTTGAGCAATTAGCTCTGAAGCGCCAGCACCAATTATATGAACACCAAGAATTCGATCTGTTTTTGCATCAGCAATTATTTTAACCAAACCGACGGTATTGTTTGCTGCCATTGCGCGACCACTTGCAGCAAATGGGCAAGTGCCAACGTTATATTCAACACCATCTGCTTTTAGCTGTTCTTCCGTTTGACCGACCCATGCAATTTCCGGGTTTGTATATATTACGCCTGGAATACAGTCATAATTCACTTGTGTTTTTTGGCCCGCAATCCTTTCTGCAACCATAATGCCTTCTTCAGAGCCTTTATGCGCAAGCATTGGGCCACGAACAACATCGCCAATAGCAAAAATACCGGGAACATCTGTGCGGCACTTGTCATCTACAAAGATAAAGCCACGCTCATCAAGATTTACACCGCTGTCTGCTGCAAGTAAACCTTCAGTAACAGGCGAGCGCCCTACTCCAACGATTAACTTATCAACTTTAAGCTCTTGTGCGCCTTTTGAATCTTCATAACTAACGTTTATAAGTCCACGCTTAATATCTGTTCCGTTTACACGTGCTTTCAGCTTAATATCCAAGCCTTGTTTTTTGTATTGTCTTAGTGCTTCTTTCGCAATTTGTTGATCAACAATACTTAAAAAAGTATCTTGTGCTTCGAGTACAGTTACTTCAGCACCTAATCGAGCCCATACACTACCAAGCTCTAAACCAATTACACCAGCTCCAATCACGCCTAAACGTTTTGGTACTTCGTTAAAGTCTAACGCACCTGTTGAGTCAACAATAAAACCTTCCGTTAAAGGCGCTGGAGGGATTTCAATGGCCTTTGAGCCTGTTGCTAAAATAACATTATCAGCATCATAGACAGCCACATCACCTTTATCGTCAGTGACCTCAACTTTTTTGCCTGCAAGTAGCTTTCCGGTACCTTGTATCGAGGTCACGCCATTAGCTTTAAATAAGGAAGCAATACCACCAGTCAGGTTCTTTACGATGGTATCTTTTCGCTCAATCATTCTAGGGACGTCCATTTTAAGGTCGTCAAGACTGATGCCATGAATATCTAGATCATGCTTGGCTTCTTCATATTTGTGTGAAGATTCCAGTAATGCTTTAGAAGGAATACACCCAACATTAAGACAAGTTCCACCCAGAATTTGCTTTCCTTTGTCTGATACCCATTTTTCAACACAGGCTGTTTTTAAACCCAGCTGCGCGCAACGAATCGCTGATACATAACCTGCAGGTCCGGACCCTATTACTATTACATCGTACTTATTTGACATTTAACACATAACTCCAAGTTGCAGATTTATATTTCAAGAAGAATTCGAGCTGGATCTTCAATCATCTCTTTAATAGTAACTAAAAACTGAACAGCTTCTTTGCCGTCAATCATTCTATGGTCATAAGATAGCGCAAGATACATCATTGGCAATATTACAACTTCACCATTTACAGCCATTGGGCGATCTTGAATTTTATGCATCCCTAAAATAGCAGTTTGTGGTGGGTTTAAAATAGGTGTCGACATCAATGAACCAAACACACCACCATTTGAAATTGTAAATGTGCCACCTGTCATTTCTTCAATAGTAAGCTTTCCATCACGAGCTTTACCGCCAAACGTTCTAATTGAGCTTTCAATGGTCGCCAAGCTCATCGTATCAGCATCTCTAAGCACTGGTACGACTAGTCCTTTATCACTTGAAACAGCAACACCTATATCTTGGTAGCCGTGGTAAACCATTTCATTTCCATCAATAGAAGCATTAACCGCGGGGAAACGTTTTAATGCTTCAGCAGCAGCTTTAACGAATAAGGACATAAAACCTAGTTTGGTGCCATTATGAGCTTTCTCAAAGATTTCTTTATACTGCTTACGTAAATCCATCAGTGGCTTCATGTTGACTTCATTAAACGTCGTCAACATCGCTGTATTTTGGCTGGCGTCTAATAAACGGCGTGCAATGCTTGATCTCAAACGAGTCATAGGAACACGTTTTTCTGCTCGTGGGCCAAGGTCAGCTACAGGAGCAATAGGTGTTTTGCTCACTGCTGGTGCTAGCATTGGTTTTGGTGCAGAAGATAAATGATTTACAACATCTTCTTTTGTTAAACGACCATCTTTGCCACTTGCAGAGATATCTTGTGGATTGAGATTGTTTTCCTCTACCATTTTTTTAGCCGCAGGGCTCATAATGATTTTAGTTGACGAATCTTTATTTTCAGTGTCGGCCGAGCTCTCTTGAATCGTTGATTCACTTGCAGCTGTACCAGTAGCTCCTGCTGCAAATGTACCAATAACCTCAGCACTTAAAATAATATCGCCTTCTTGCTTGATGATTGATTCAATTACACCATCATCGGGCGCTACGATTTCAAGCACAACTTTATCAGTCTCGATATCAACAAGAAGCTCATCACGAGAGACTTGTTCACCAGGCTGTTTGTGCCAAGTAGCAATTGTTCCATCCGCAACTGATTCTGGGAAGGTAGGGGCTTTAATTTCTGTAGACATTTCTAATCCTTATAAAACTCTATTCAACACCAAACGCTTGATTAACAAGTGCGTTCTGCTCTTCAATATGTACCGAAATATA
>Ga0105348_1000241_pt1 | contig 41557 bp, 33 predicted proteins | sample EN8Hudsemesocosm_2_FD_83504 | JGI IMG/M metagenome (GOLD analysis project Ga0105348, IMG submission 83504) | Methane-oxidizing microbial communities from mesocosms in the Hudson Canyon - EN8C Hudson Canyon | ecosystem: Environmental > Aquatic > Marine > Cold seeps | place: Hudson Canyon... | reverse complement strand
CAGGCGGAACATCTTGCCAATCAAAGCTCCAATAGGCTTCTTCGTTCATCTCGGCTAACTTCAGCTCGGCAGTGCGTAGAGTTTTTCTTAATGCCTTAGTCGGAAGTATTGGCTCATCAATAAAGTGATTAATTGAAAATTCAAACGTCCATTCTTCAGGTAGTTTTTCAGTTCTTTTATTCAATAAATTATTGGCTAATAAAGCTTTAGTTAATAACCCTAAGTGCTGGCTGACATAAGGTTCTGAATATTGGCCATAAATGGTATGACCACTTTCATAGTTTTGATCACCATATTCTTCTTGGGTAGTAATATAACCGGTATAGCCGTTCGCCAAACTTGTAACCATTACGAGAGGCGATTTTAACCCTGTGTTTTCGTAACTCGCTTGAATAGATTTTTCGATTCTTGTGCCTGTTTCTGCGGTTAGTTCAAACGGTAGAGGTGCAATGACAAGCTCTCCTAGCTGCACAACTTGGAATAAAATGTCGTTAGGAAAATTCTTCTTAGGCTCGATCAGACTTTGTAAAAACTCACCGCCTAGAATACTTTTATTGCCTTGGCAGCCATCATTAAAAAACCAAGACTTACTGCCTTGTTTAAAATAAGGCATCCAAGAAAAGAAAGGCGAGTCATGTTCAAAAGGCGCTGCGGTTAATGGTGTACCAATACTTGCAGCATCACAAATACTGATGCCATTAATAGTTGGATGCTCGCGCAGATTGATATGACGTGTGGCGATATGAATTTCTTGCTCGCTAGATAGCTTCGAACCTAGTGAATCAAACAACCCCCATGCTTCTTTAGCAATAGCAGAACCAATATTGCGTGACCAAATATAACCAGATTGTTCATACGGCATTGCAGGGGCCATATCACCGTGAGTCCCTTCAAAGCCACCAATAATGACAGGTTTACTTGGTTTTAAAGTAGCTTCAATAGTGTGTTTTAAATCCCCTTGTAAATAGGCCCAAAGATCGGCGCTGAAGAAAGGGTCGTAACGTGGAATCGAGGTGCCATGAATCGAGAAACTCATAAACGCACCGAGCGGTTCATACTCACCGTTGTCGGCTAAACCATCGATGCGTACCATGTACATATAAGGGTTAATCGCATGAAAAACTTCGCTTTCACTTTCGCTAATATCGTTGTGATTTTCATTTTTACTGTAAGGCTTAATCGCTCGATTTCGAGTTAACCCCCAAATAGCTTTTCGACCGCTAGCGACTTTTGCGGCTACTTGATTATCATGTGCTTCGATTAATGCATCGGCTAGCTGCTGAGATAAAAATTCAAAATAATCAGGGTCAAAACCAGGGCGGTTGGATGCATGCTTGTTATACATTTCAGAACCAAAATATTGGCCCGGACTTGAATGAGTATGCGTCGCAGTAATTGTTAAATTGCCTGCGTGAATTCCCGTTTTTTCTTCAACCAGCTCGGCGACCTTAGCTAATAAGATACGAGAGCCTGCCATTAAGTCGGTTTGGATCATTGCGTAAGCTTGGCCATTCGCATCTATTAAATAGTAAGCGCGAGCCTTTAAACGTGTACGAAAGCCTTCTCCAATCGTGGACCAAATAGCAAACCCGGCTCTCGGTATTCCAGGAGGAGGTGTGATGTCTCGAATGGCTATTCCAGCAGTGAGTTGCTGTTGAGGGCTATTTTCTTGGGTAGCAGGTTGATTGATACTAAATTGTTGAGTATCCATGCACGCGCTGAGATTGAGTGCGAGGACGAGAAAAATTAATATGCGCAGCATGGTAAAACCTTATAATTATTATCTTATGGTCATGATGAAAAATTAACCGCCAGTGTAACCTGAGTGATAATAAATAGAAGGTGAATTGATGACTCAATACTGACTGATAATCCATTGTTCAGTCAGTATTCAACTGCTTAGCCCTTTGCTTTAGGCCTTTACTCCTGCCAAGGTGTGTTAATTCCGAGTTGATTGGCAACGCGCAACGAAGAGCGCACACCGGCTTCTAATAAAGGGATCCCGCCGCCTAGGTATGAACCACAAAACCACAACCGGTTATTGGGTTTCTGCATCGATGTTTGAATTTCCTTTATATGGTCCAGTGCTTTAAAGCTAATCAAGGGACGTTCGAAGGTTACGCTGGCCAAAATGTCTTTTGCACAGATTTCTTTTGTCGGATGCCAAGTCTGAAAAACAGGTAAGCAGTTTTTAACTGAGGACATCGATTTATTTAGGCAAACCGTTGCCATGGGTCTTTGTTGATCTTTATCGACGGAATAGCATACGGGGGATGTATCTTGCCAAGGGCGTGGATTTATTGTGCTATCTCTATGCACAACCATGTCACTGGTCGCAATTTCAATTTGATTGAAATGGTCAGCAAGTTCAGGCTGAGTTGCAGCGATCATTGGACCTGCATGTTGAGGCTGGGTCGCAATGACCACATGATCGAAGATATATTCTTCATTATTGGTCAGGGTTAAATTTACCTGGCTGCCAGTATCTTCGATTTGGGCAATGTCGCTATGGGTTTTAATATCATAGCCTTGAGTGATTCTGGCAACGATATCGGCAACTCCATGGGTTGCTTTCCAAACACCTTCTTCGGCAACACCGCAGGCAAGGTAATCAATAATGATGTTGGCAGGGTATTGTCTAATACTGTCGTAATCACAAGTGCAAATTGTCGATAGCATAGGCAATAACACATGATCGATGAACGCTGTATTTGTATGAGGCCAGGTTGTTAAAAATTCACCAAACGTTAACTGCTGAATGTCAGGAAGGTTTACTTTCTTAATATCATGAAAAAACTTAATCGCAGCCATGCCATGCATTAAATTCGTACGAGATAAACGCTTTGGGCTATTCAAAAAAGAGAAGCTGTATTTTCCGAGGTGATAGTTTTTATAATGAAAAACATCACCGCCTGTATGTGTAAAGAAAGCCCCTGCATGATCGGTTCTTTCTATCTCAATACCTAAGGTTTGATACAGTTTGAATAACTCGTGGTAATAACCGGCGGTAATAACTCGCAGCGGAATATCGATTTCAACTTTATTAGCATCGTCACCGACATCCACAGCATAAGCGCCCATTCCTGGAGTTGCATGGCGTTCAAATAGGGTGACTTGGTATTTGTCTTTTAGCAGCCAAGCAGCTGATAATCCGGCAATGCCACTGCCAATGACGGCTAACGTTGGTTTAACCATTATCTATCCAGAACCGATGTTATTAGTTTAAATTCTATCATTTATCATGCTTCAACATTGTTCTAATTTTTGTAACTCAGTGTCATAGCCGCTCGATGAAGAAGCGATTTTTTGGCCGAGTTTAAGTTGAACTCTTGGTCTAAGTCAGCCGCTAAATATAGCAAACTGAAATCGTACTATGAAATTGAAGGTCTTATTCATTAAACTCATAGATGAATTCATCTGTGCATCCAGCTATGCATTTATGCATTAATCGGTAAATGTATCGATAGGCGGACTTGGATGATAAGAGTTGACGTTAATACTTTATTGAACAAGAATGACGAATAATTCAGTTTTGTTAATTGTGTGGATGCTATGGCTAATATTGCCAGTGAAGAAAAAATTGCCCGCCGTAAGGCCGAGATACTAGCTGCGTCGATTGAAGTATTTTCTAGCCAAGGTTTTCATAAGGCTGGGATTGCAGATATTGCTAAAGAGTTAAATATCGGGCACGGCACAATTTACCGCTATTTCAAAAATAAACGTGAAATTTTCAATGCCATTCTTGCCGAGCTGCTAGGTCAGATGGCCGAAATCGTGATGCAAGAGCCGCCGAATACCGATAGCTTGGATGAGTACGCTGGTCAGTTACAGAGAATTGCAGATGGACTACTCTCGATTTTTAATCGGGATTCTCGATTAGCAAAAATTGCCTTTTATGAATCGCTGGGAGTGGATCCAGAAGCCACCGAATCGGTAGAGCATCTATTGTCTGTATTTGCTCAATTTACTGAGCAGTATATGAAGAATGGTATTGAAAAAGGTTTTTTACGTTCAACCATGAATACTCGTATCGCAGCTCATTTAGTGACGGCGATGTTGGTAGAAACGATTAAAAAAGTGGCCGCTAAAGACGTGGCTGATGAAGAAGAAATCGAAGCTTGGCGTCAAGAGATGATTCAGTTCATGATAGGTGGACTAGGCCAGAGGTAGTCAACTAAAACGGCTATCGAAAAGCGAGCATAGCGGTTTGACTGAATCTGTTTATAATCATCACTATAATTAGATTCAATAAAGGAAGGCTATTGAGCAAGTTCACACGCTTTATTCGCCACCAACAGCGTGTCCGCCACGCAGTCTATCAAACGGATAAAACCATTAAACGCGCAATCTGGCGTACCGCTTCGATTATGCTGGTCTTAATTGCCACGCATTCAAGCTTAATGGTTTACCTCGAAGGCATGACCCTTTGGCAAGGGGTATGGTTAACATTAACCACGCTCACGACCGTAGGCTTTGGGGATTTATCCCCGGTTACGCCTCTGGGTCAAGCTGCAACGATTGGCTTGATGTATCTTTGTGGTATCACCTTGATGACGTTCTTAATCAGCGATTACGTTGATTTTCGCATCGCTCGCCGTGAAAAAATTCGCACCGGACATTGGAATTGGAATATGGAAGAACACATCCTAATTATTAACTCACCAAAATATAATCGTGAGAATTATTTTATTCGTTTGATCACCCAAATTCGTGAGAATTCGGATTATGCGGATATTCCAGTGCAGTTACTAAATATAGATTTTCCGGATGGTTTACCTGATTGCCTTCGGGAATTAGGGGCTGTGCATGTACACGGTACACCCAGCAATCCTGCCGATTTAAAACGCGCGGGAGCTCAAAGAGCAAAACATATTGTAGTGCTGGCCCGAAATGAATACGCCAGCGATAGCGACAGTTTTACTTTTGATGTGGCCCACCGACTAAATGAATTACATGTTTGTCATAACGTGATCATCGAATGTGTGATTGATGAAAATCGCCCGCGAATGCGAGACTTAGGTGTGAAGACGGTATTAAGACCGATCCGCTCTTATCCTGAAATTGTTGTACGCTCGATGGATGCCCCCGGCTCGGAAGTGATTATCGAAGATATGTTTACCCGTGCAAATGATCATCCTCATCGTTACCCTGTTTGGCTTGAAGGTGAGCCTTGGGCGGATGTGGTAAATGCATTGATTCAAGCAAATCTTGGCACAGCATTAGGGTATGTGACTAAGGAGGGGGATGTTGTCGCTCATCCAAATGGTGATGAGAATGTACATGCCCAGTCGCTGATTGTTTTAGTGAAAACCGAATTGCAGCCGGAAGAAAAAACCGTAACGCAGGCATTAACAAATTATTTTCAGAAGCAAATTTCTGATCGTCGTGCCCAAACCTAAATCTTGCGTCTGTTTAAATGAGAAACCTATGACTGGGTAATTATGTTGCAATTGCCCAGTCATAGGTTGTTATTCAGAACTTAGCCTTAATGCCAAATGACGGCATCATAGGTAAACCAACTTCTTTTTCTTTTTCGCTATAATCTGCTTCGCTATACGAATACCCCGTGACATTCCTATGGTTATAAACATTTAGAACTTCTACGTATAGATCCATATCCCAGCTAGCATAATGAAAGGTGCGATCAGCTCTAATATCCAAACTATGGCTTGCGGGTAAACGTTCAGAATTTAACTCACCGTATACAGGATCGTAAAGCTCAGGGTTGTCTGCATTCTGATTGGCACTAAGCAGTGGCGTAATTAGTTGACCACTTTGATATCGCCATTTGACCCCTAGCTGCCAAACAGGGTTGATTTGGTAGCTACTCACAAGATTCACAATCCAAGGTTGATCGTAGTTATATTTGAAATTCTCGCCGGTAAGATTATTTTTCCGTTTAGTTTCTGAGTAGGCAACCGATAACCAGCCGTACCATTTATCAGACAATGTTTTATTAGCAAAAAATTCTAGCCCCCAAGCTTCACCGTCGCCATCATTGGTATAGCGTGGTAGTTCTTCATACTGTTCTGGGGTTAGGGAAGGGTAGTTATCATAGCTTGGGCGTGAAACAACAAGTTCGCTCATCGCTTTGTAATAAGTCTCGATTCTCCAGAACCAGCTTTCATCGAATTGGTTCTCAATACCTAACTCATAGTGTGTTGCTTCGGTTTGCTTAAGATCACGATTACCAAATTCTTTGGTATAGCTACCAAAGTCATCAGGCAGTTTATGATAATCACCATAAGCTGAAGTAAATGCCCAGTCGTCGGCAAACTCATAGCGACTTTGAATTTTAGGTTCTATAAAAGTCTGCTGGGTATAGTCATCATGTGCAATGGCTATGCCGGGTGTTAAAGTCCAAAAATGAGTGACAGCCCAGTTATCAGCGAGGTTAACATCGTAGTTATTAATGTTTAAGGTATCTTTAGCGGTAATGGTTTCAGTGCCATCTACGAGTCGGCAGTCGACTCGAAACTCATCACAAGGTGGCCCTTTGAAAACACCATCAAAGGCAATATTTTTTAGCGTGTAATCAAAGCCCCATAACAGTTCATGTTGTGGGTTTATGATAGAAGACCATTGATTACGCAATGAATAGTCGGTAGTGACAATATCGAGATCGATATTGCTGCCGACGGAGAAATCGAATACTTGTGATAAACGAGAAAAGGAGGAAACTCGGCTACCACCTTCATCATCGTATTTCTCCCAGACAATACCCTGGCTATCGAAATATGATGAGAATTTTGCACCGCCAGATAATCCTGGATCTTGTTTTACTTCATCGGAATCTTCGTCAAACAAAATACCGGCTTTATCTTGAGCGCCTATTATATTGACACTAATACTCTCTTGGTCGGAAATCGTATATTGATACTTACCTTGGTAGTCGTAGTACTCGGGAACCGTAGTGAGTTTAAATTCTTCATCATCCAAAAAATTCTCAATGTAATATTGGAACAAACTTTGGCGTGCAGATAAATAGAAGGCTTGTTTTTCATCGATCTGTCGTTCTACAAAGACACTGGCTTTTAACAAGCTTAAATCGATAACAGTTTGCGGCTGAGCTAAATAAGGGCTTCGTGTATTCGCAGCAATTACAGCCCCTGTGGCATCGTGGTATTGAGCAGAAAAGGCGGCCGAATCAAGCATGAAATCTTTTAATGAGTTGTCATTTAAGATGCTAGAACTGTCTAGGTGAAATATATAACCAACGGGCATAAAGTCGATTAGATAGCGGTTATCTGCTGGGGATGAGCCTCTTACCGCAGGGGCTGCGGTATCACCGCCAGCGAAAGTAACTCCTGGTAAACTGGCGATCGCTTGCAATGGATCGTTACCTGACCCAGGCACTTTCAATAGTTTATCGAGAGTGACCTCGGTTGCTGACTCTTCCTTGTGCTGAACTTTGATCGAATCCAACTCCATTACCTCACCCGAGTCTTCTTGGGCCAAACTAGGCAGAGAGATCACAAGAGAGAGAGTGAGTATGGCTGTTTTATTGAATGACATAGAACATCCCTTATTAAGACCGTAAGGGCTATAGAATAATTCAGCTTTGCTGAACCTAAGCTGAACAAGCTGACACAGGCTTTTAATATCCGATATAATGGCGCAGTTCTTCCTTTTTGATTGTCTTTATAGGTAGTTATTGTGACTCAGTTTCGTCCGTGCATCGATTTACACCAAGGTCAGGTTAAGCAAATTGTAGGTGGTAGCTTGAATGATCAGGGTGCTGATACTAACTTTGTTAGCCAGTATGATGCGGCGTATTATGCCGATTTGTATCGACAGCATGACTTGCAAGGTGGTCATGTGATTGCGCTGGGTCCAGGAAATAAAGAAGAAGTATTAAAAGCTTTAGCTGCATGGCCGAATGCTTTGCAGTTTGGAGGTGGCGTTAATCAAGGCAACGCTGCTGAGTTTTTAAGCGCTGGTGCTTCTCATGTGATCGTAACCTCGTATTTGTTTGAGAACGGTCAGTTTTCTTGGGATCGCTTAGAAGCGCTCAAAGCCGAAACAGGTAAAGAGCGTTTGGTATTAGACCTTAGTTGTCGTCGTACAGAATCCGGTTGGAACATCGCCACCGATCGCTGGCAAACCGTGACCGAAACCACCGTCGACAGTAAAACACTCACAGAGTTAGCCAATCACTGTGATGAGTTTCTGATTCATGCCGCGGATGTAGAAGGCTTGCAGGCGGGTATTGATGAAGAGCTTGTTACCTTGTTAGGGCAGAATGCTAGCATCCCTGTGACGTATGCGGGTGGCGCTCGCTCTTTGCAAGATTTAAAGCGTGTTAGTGAATTATCTAATGGCAAGGTCGATCTGACCATTGGCAGTGCATTGGATATTTTTGGTGGTAAGGGTGTGACACTAGAAGAGTGTCTTGCTTGGAACCGTCGCTAGAGATCTTCTAGCGCGAGTCAACTTAGATACAATAGACCGCTCGTTTTATTCGAAACTGACCGTCTTTTATCCCATAGTACTTTTTTATTAGCGCTAGCCGTCTTTACTTTGGTTAGGGCTTTGTGCAAAATAGATTTTAATTGTTATTTTATAACATAGCGGTTGTGTGTATTTCTACTTTAGGTTGCTCATTGTGACAAGCAAATCAATATTCACTCGCTGGCTGCGCTTTAAGCAGCTACCAATGCTGCTCAGCGTTATGCTGATAGCAGTAGCGGCAATACAGAGCTTACATGATCAGTTAGATCATGATGCTTTGGGCACTGCTGTGCATTGTGAATATTGCTTATTAAGTCATAGCGCTGAAGGTGGATTGATTCCCCTTGCGATCAGCTTACCCAGTAGTCTGATTGATCAAGCTCCTGAAATTTTTCTGCCGCTTGTATTACCACTAGCCCGCAATTATTCACAGCCTGCACGGGCACCTCCTTTCGTTTCTTCGCTTTAATCTCTTTATTTTAAAAACTTGATATTTATACGGTCGGAACTCCTCTTTTGAGGTGAGTTTTTTTGTACTGTGAATATCGGAAAGATTATTTTTTGGATGCAATATAGTCCGTTCAGCACAACTTTCTGTGCAGCGGGATAGCGTCCGTATGTGTGAGAAAATTGAAATGAAAAACGTATCTTTTAAGTTGCAGTCATTGGCTTTGGCTTCCGTTGTTGTAATGAATTCTAGCCAAGCAGAAGAATTGGCTGTCAGCCAGACTAAGAGCGTACAGCTGGATAAAGTGGTGATTAGTGCACACAGTTTTGATCAGGGCCAGGATGAAATGGCTCAGCCTGCGACTTTGTTAACCGATGAAGCTTTAGAGAGGCAGCGAGCAACGAGTTTGGGTGAAACGCTATCAGCTCAAGCGGGTATCCATAACTCTAGCTATGGCTCTTCTGTGGGCCGACCCGTGGTACGCGGTATGTCGGGTGCTCGGGTCAAAGTATTGCAAGATGGCATCGATACTTTGGACGCTTCGACGGTAAGCCCAGATCATGGAGTTAATGCCGATACTTTTAGTGCTAAGAAAATTGAAGTACTGCGCGGACCAGCAACCCTGATGTACGGCAGCGGAGCCTTTGGTGGCGTAGTGAATGTGGTTGATGAGCGTATTCCAACCGGATTGGCAGAGCCAGAGACTAATATCCATTTGCAGTATGATGCGGTGAACCAGGGTAAAACTGCGGGTATTAACCATTCAGATTCGCTCGACTTATCCTCAGGTAATGAATTGCATTGGCGTGTAGCCGCCAGCCACTTTCGCAGTGACGTATATGAACTTCCTAAACTTAAAGAAGAAGAGCATGAAGAGCATCACGAAGGGGAAAGTGAAGAAGAGCACGAGGAACATGAAGAGCAGGAGTCTGAGGATACGTTAGCCAATTCCGATACGTCTTATAGTAACAATATAACTGTTGGCTCAAGCTATGTGTTCGCTTCTGGTTATGTTGGTCTTGCGTTGAGCGAAAGCAAGAGTGAGTACGGTTTACCAGGGCATGTTCATCATGAAGAGCATGAGGAAGGTGATATCGTAGGAGAAACCGCAGAAGAGCATGAAGAGCACGAAAGTGATGGCGCTCGTATTGAAATGCGTCAGCGCCGTGTTGATTTAGACAGCCGCTTTGATCAACCCATTGCTGGTATCGAGTCGGCTAAATTTCGCATAGGTTTCAATGATTATCGTCATGATGAGATTGAGGGTGGGGCCGTTGGGACTGAGTTTCGTCGTAAAGGATTTGAAGGGCGCAGTGAATTATTGCTAGCTCCAGTGTCCAGTATCTTTGAAACAGAGATATCGCAAGCGGTTGGCATTCAGTTTTCTCAAGATACTTTTAAGGCGGTTGGCGACGAGGCCGTTGTGCCAGAAACCGATAGCGCTACGGTGGGTGTTTTTTGGTTAGGCAAAACCCAAGTCTCTGACTGGGGCATAGAGCTGGGTGCAAGGTTGGAGCAAGCTAAGTTATCGCCAGATCAGCCTGCCAGTATTAATTCAACCTGCGAAGATAATGGCTTAAGCCTAGATCAGTATAAGAACAAAGATTTCAATACTCATAGTTTATCGCTTGGTTTGGTTCGTGATCTCAACTTTGCGAATAGCAAAGGCTGGCAGGTAACAGGCTCACTGACCTCGGCTCAGCGGGCACCTGCAACGCAAGAGTTGTTCTCTTGTGGTGCTCATGCCGCAACACAAACTTATGATATCGGTAACCCTAATTTAAAAATTGAAGAGGCGCTGAATTTAGAACTAGGCCTGCGTAAAACAGAGGGGCGATTAACGACAGCGTTGAGTGTCTACCAAAATCAGATCTCAGACTTCATCTATGCCGAAAGTACTGGTCGTGAGGTCGATGGCTTTGGCGAGTATCAGTTTGTTCAGCAAAATTCGACTTTTGTGGGTGGGGAATTGAATTTGTCTTATCAGCTAATCGATGGCCTGATACTTACTGGTATGGCTGATCGCGTAAGAGCAGATGATTTGCCACGGATTCCAGCCGACCGAATTGGCCTTGGTTTTGAAGCTTCTAGTATGGCTCTATTTTCAACGCAATCTGATTTGATGCTTTATGGGCACTGGCAACAAATTCAAAAGCAAAATCAGGTAGCTACTAATGAAGAAGTGACTCTGGGTTATGACGTATTAACCTTGGGTATGACTTATCAAACCGTCTTAGCTAGCAGTGAATATCGCATTGATTTAAAAGCGAATAACTTGCTAGATGAAGAAATTCGTCAGCATACTTCGTTTGTAAAAGAGCAAGCGCCGCAGCCAGGGAGAAATATCAGTTTGGCATTTGGGCTTAAATTTTAATAATGAATTTTCTCATTCATTAATACCAGATAGGGTTTACTTCTTTTAGTTATATTAAAGAGGTAAATCCAAGTACAAACCTATAAGGCTAATACCCGACTAAAACTCTCCTATACTCTTTGAACGTAGATATTTTTAGGACGTTTGAATGAATTTTCTCAATAATGTAAGTATCAAGAATAAGCACGTAATTATATTATGCTGTGTCATATTCGGTTTGATTTTATCGACAACGGTTAGTTTTTATGGATTTAGCCGTATCGAGAAGTTGAGTGAGGTCCTTCTTATCAAAGAGAAAATGAGTAGTGATGTTCTGACATTACGAAAGCATGAAAAGGATTTTATGGCTCGAAAGGATACTAAATATGCAGGCAGATTCTCTAAAGAAATAGCGCATATGAAGGAAGATATAAGCCAGCTGGGAATGGTTATGACATCACAAGGGCTAGAGACAAATCATGTTCAAGCTCTCTCGGGCCTAGTGACTAATTACAATGCCATCTTTGAAAAACTTATTATTTTACAGACTGAAATAGGCCTGGATGCAAAAAGTGGTTTGTATGGGTCGTTGCGATCGGCTGTTCATGAAATTGAGACCTTGGCTAAGGAAGCTGGAAACTATGAGATTTTATTTCATATGTTAATGCTACGTCGTAATGAAAAAGATTTCATGCTACGTCGAGATGGAAAATACATAACCAAATTTGATAATAATTATTCAAAATTTAATATCGCACTCGATGCATATCAAGCCGCATTTATAGCCGAAAATAATACGGCCTTATTAGCCGAAGGCCCAGCGATTTCTGTCAGTCAAAAAACATCAATTCCAATAGATGAAATGAAAAATAAAATCGAACGCTATAGGGCTGATTTTAATAATCTGACAGAAAAAGAAATTGAATTAGGGTTGAATGAAAATTCAGGTTTACTGGGAGAATTACGCAGTACAATACATCAAGCAGAAAAGTCTTTTTCGGCCTTAACAGAGTCAGTAAACGTAGAAATCGCTGAAACAACGCAAAGTGTTTATACAACGCTAATAAGCATAATAGCTTTAATTTTTATAATGATAACTGGCTTGATGATGATGATCTCACGAGCGATTTATCGACCAGTCCAATCAATAACTGACCGTATTCACACCATAGCAGATGACTTAGATCTTACTCAGCTGGTCAATCATATTTCTACTGATGAGGTTGGGGTTTTATCTAAGTCTTTTGATGCTTTAATTGCCAGTCTACGAGATACCGTTAATCAAGTAAAAGATGGGTCAATACAGGTCGCTCAAGCTTCTGAAGAAATGTCATGTATTACAAAGGAAGTAGGTGATGCCAGTGAACAGCAGCAGCGAGAAATTGAACAAGCTGTTACGGCTATTAATGAGATGACAGCAACGATTGAAAGTATTGCTGAGAATGCTAATGCAGCAGCCTCTGCTGTAAGTGACGTGACTGCTGAAATAGGTAAAGGTAAGTCCGTTTCTGATGACGCTAAGGCTGAAATTGAACAGCTTAATACTGAGGTCGAAGGTGCAACGCATGCTATTGAAGCATTACAGAAAAACAGTGAAAGCATCGGTGATATTTTATCAACTATTAGTGCGATTGCAGAGCAAACTAACCTATTGGCATTAAATGCGGCTATTGAAGCTGCACGAGCGGGTGAGCAAGGACGTGGGTTTGCTGTTGTGGCCGATGAAGTCCGTACTCTTGCGAGTAGAACTCAAGAGTCAACAGAGTCCATTCGAGAGAATATCAGCCAATTTCAACGAGGAACCTCTGAAGTTGTTGAAACAGTAACGCGCTCTCGTGATCGCGCTCAATCTGGTATTGCTAAGGTATCAGAATCGAGTGAAATCCTTGATTCTATCTATATCAACATTTCAAATATTGGCAATATGAATACGCAAGTTGCTACTGCCTCAAAAGAGCAAGGCATGGCATCAGAAGAAATTAATCGTAATGTAGTCCGAATTAATGAACTTGCACATGTCTGTCATGAACAAGCCAATCAAGCTGCTTCAGCCAGTGGAGAGCTTGCTAAGTTGGGATCTGACCTGAAAGGCACGGTTGAACGCTTTAAGGTTTAGCCTTAATTAACAGTCATCATACCTTTGCTTGCGTTATATATGGAAAAGCGTATATTCTTCTTTCCATATATAGGCTGCCAACAAATTGCTTCCCATTGAATTATTCAAGGCCCTGAGTGACCTCACTCGATTACAATGTATTCTCCTAATTAAACAAGAGCAGGAGTTGTGCGTTTGTGAACTCATGGCAGCGCTTAAACTTAGCCAACCTAAAATATCACGCCATTTAGCTCTTCTACGAGAAGCGGGGTTATTAGAATCTGAGCGTCGAGGTCAGTGGATCTTTTACAGGCTTTCTTCAAAACTTGAAAACTGGATATTGAGTATCCTAGAGCAAGTAGCGCTTCAGCAGAACCTTACGGACCTAAGTCTTAGATTAAACCTTATGGGTGATCGACCAGAGCGAGTAGCTCAATGCTGTTAATCTAGAATATACATTCGTGTATTATTTAAAATTTCTTAAGTTAGGAAAAAACATGGGATTATTTGAACGTTATTTATCAGTTTGGGTTTTATTGAGCATACTTGTCGGGATATTGTTAGGGACTCAATTTTCTGCAATATTTTCTGTGATTGCAGGGTTAGAATTTGCTCACGTGAATATTGTCGTCGCGGTACTTATTTGGTTGATGGTCTATCCCATGATGATTCAGGTAGATTTTGCTGCTTTAAAGGACGTGGGTAAAAAACCGAAAGGTCTGATTATGACCTTGGTTATTAACTGGTTAATTAAACCATTTACTATGGCCGCATTAGGCTGGCTGTTTTTTGAAGGCTTATTTGCTGATTGGGTTTCACCAGAAGATGCTCAACAGTATATCGCTGGTATGATCTTATTGGGCGTCGCGCCTTGTACGGCAATGGTATTTGTTTGGAGCCAATTAACCAAAGGCGACGCTAATTATACCTTGGTACAGGTATCGGTGAACGATGTGATTATGATTTTTGCATTCGCACCTATTGCCGGTTTTTTATTAGGGGTGAGTGATATTGAAGTGCCTTGGCAAACGCTTTTATTATCAACCCTGCTATATGTTGTTCTGCCATTAATCGCAGGTATTATAACGCGGACTTTTTTTTTAAATTCAGACAAGATTAATGGTGAGCAAAAACTTGCGTCTTTTGTGCATACATTAAAGCCTCTATCGATAATGGGCCTTCTGACAACCGTGATTCTGTTATTTGGTTTTCAAGCAGAAGTGATATTACAAAAACCACAAGCCATCTTTTTAATTGCCATTCCACTTTTGATCCAAACATATGGTATTTTTGCCATTGCTTATGGCTGGGCTTATTTATGGCGCTTGCCTCATTCTATTGCTGCACCAGCTTGTATGATTGGAACATCGAATTTCTTTGAACTAGCAGTGGCTGTGGCTATAAGTATCTTTGGCTTGCATTCAGGTGCAGCCTTGGCAACGGTTGTTGGAGTATTAGTCGAAGTGCCTGTGATGCTGTCATTGGTTGCATTGGTTAATAAGACTCGACCAGTATTTGAGCAACGAGCTCAAGGGCTATAAAAATGAAAAAAGTTATATTTGTATGTGTTGAGAACTCTTGTCGAAGCCAGATGGCAGAGGCATTTGGTAAGCTGCATGGTAAGGAAGAACTAGAGGTTTATAGTTCAGGTAGCAAACCTTCAGGCAAGGTCAATCCTAGAGCGATCGAGTTTATGAGTGAGCTAGGGTATGACTTATCCTTGCATGATTCTAAGCCACTGTCTGAGTTTGATGGTATGCATTTTGATTACGCTATTACTATGGGGTGTGGCGATGAATGTCCGATGATTGTCGCAGATAAACGTGAAGATTGGGGGATCCCTGATCCAAAAAATGAATCCCCTGAGCGCTTCCGGGAAATACGTTCAATCATCGAAGAACAGGTTAAAGCCTTAGTACAAGCCTGATCCCTTCAATTTTTTGTTCCGCTTACAATTCTTACCGTCGATTTTCCTCAGCTGACCTACACTTTAAGTATTGGTCGGTTGAACGAATTGGTGAGAAACCCCTATGAAAAACAAAGTCCTCATTGTTGAAGACAGCTCCGTTATTTTAAGAGTATTAAAGCATCTAGCTAAGCAATCCCTTGAGTTAGAGCCCATTTTTGCAACGTCAATGGTGCAAGCACAGCAGCTTTATGAAAAACATAAAGATGAACTTTTTGCCGGAATTATCGATCTAGCGTTACCTGATGCTCCTAATGGAGAGATGGTTGATTTTTTATTGTCAGAAGGCTTTCCAGTGATTGTACTGACGGGGAGCTATGATGAGAAGCGACGTGAAACATTGGTAAAAAAAGGTGTTGTTGATTATGTCGTAAAAGAGAGCCGCTACTCGTATCGATATGCGATCAATATGATCAATCGCCTCTACAAAAATCAGTCGATACAAGCGCTTGTCGTAGAGGATTCTAAGCAATACCGAAATCACATTGTTCGACTGCTCGAAGCCCATAAATATCAGGTATTGGAAGCAGAGAATGGCGTAGAAGCGATGGCGCAGCTGCAAAAAAATCCAGATATAAAAATGGTGATCACTGATTACAACATGCCTGAAATGGATGGCTTTGAGCTGGTGCAGGCTATTCGCCGCCAATATGAAAAAGCAGAAATGATTATAATTGGTTTGTCAGGTGAAGATGGTGGCTTGTTATCCATTAAATTTATTAAAAATGGAGCCGATGACTTTTTGAATAAACCCTTTCAGCAAGAAGAGTTTTATTGTCGTATAACGAACAATATCGAATCATTGGAGCAGATGAATCGAATTCAAGAGCTAGCCAATCGTGATTACCTAACGTCACTTTATAATCGCCGCTATTTCTGTGAAGAAGGCGATAAGCTACTGAAGCAAGCTGAAAAAAATAATACCGAAATATCCATAGTCACCATTGATCTCGATTATTTTAAATCGGTTAATGATGAGTACGGTCATGAGGCGGGTGATGAAGTGCTTAAGTTTTTCTCACGTGAATTAGAAAATATATTAGGTCGTTTTCTTGTTGCCCGAATTGGCGGGGAAGAATTTTGTATTGTTGTGCCAGGGCTGAGCAATAATAAAGTGGTGAACTTAATAGATGGCTTTAAGCAGCATCTAGCAGGGCAAATTGTAGATGTTAATGATGACGACTTTGTTCGTATCGCATTCAGTGCTGGTATAACCAATATTAAACAAGAAACAATAAACGCTATGTTAAATACGGCGGATGAGTATCTTTATCGAGCGAAGGAAGCTGGACGAAATATGGTGATAGGAGATGATTAATTAGTAGAGTCTATTGAATAACAGACCCTGCTAAAAAATTAATTTCCGGCAGGAGTCTCAACAACTTCGGGCGTTTCAACAACTTCAGGCGTCTCAACAACTTCAGGCGTCTCAACAACTTCAGGCGTCTCAACAACTTCAGGTGTTTCAACAACTTCAGGCGTTTCAGCAACTTCAGGCGTTTCAGCAACTTCAGGCGTTTCAACAACTTCAGGGGTTTCAGCAACTTCAGGCATTTCAGCAACTTCAGGAGTTTCAACAACTTCTGGTGTCTTAAATTGATTTTCTAGCTCAAAAATTCGCTTTTGAAGAGGAGCAATTAATCGGCTAGCCTGGGTTTCTGCGTATTGAGCTAATGCAGTTGCCTGATCTTGTAGAGCCATGTGGCGTAGATCGTCAGCTTTTAGCGTCGCACCTATTTGTGCTAATAAAGATTCAAAATTTAATACAGCATTTTCGGCATGCTGCTTGGTTAGATTCAATAATTGCTCAGAGTCACGTGCAACATACAGTGCATGCTGTGCTGACCTTAAAGCGGCTAAGCCTTTTTCACTTACGAGTTCACGGTTGGTATATTGAGCGCGAATATCTTTCTCTGTTTGTTCTACCAACTCTTCAGCGCTGATAAAACTTTTTGGCGCATTCTCATCTGCGTCTTCGTTCTCTGCTTTATCCAAAGTATTCTTGGCAGGTTGCCAATGAATCTGTAATTGAGTATCTAATTCTATTTGCTGTAAATCTTCTAAAATAGGAGCCAAGTCGGCAGGGGTGATACTTTCTTTTCCCTCTTCGATTTTAGTAATTAAATCGGTGATGTCTTCCAGTTTATCCTTGAATTGCTCGGGTAAAACTTTAGGACTATTCAACTGTTCTAGAACTTCCTTTTGCTGTAATAATGGTTTTAATAAAACCTGAACTTTTGTTTTATTTTTTTCAGCAAGTTGGATCAGTGTGATTACTTTTGCAGACGCAATAATACTCTCGCTTTGCAAACCTTTAAGTTCAGATTCTCTGGCTAATGTTAGAGTTTCAGAAACTTCTTTCATGTGTAAAGGGGCATAGAAATTCATATCAGAATTAATGGCCTCTTCATATTTAACTTCGGCTTCTACTAATGCGCGTTCTGAGTCGCCAGAAAATTCTGTCGCTTTATCTAAGGCCGTTTGATCAAAGCTATCATTTTGTGTGAGGCGTTTACTTGCGCAGCCTGTTGAGGTGAGCAAAGCCGATAGCATAATAGTGAGTAATAATGTGCGGAACATAGGTCCTCCCTGTAAAACAGCTAATAGCCAGTGTGCAAAACATAAGGTTATGCACACTGTAGGCTAATTAATAGCTAGTCTAGTAGACTCAAATCACGAACAGCACCTTTATCGGCGCTGGTTGCGAATTTTGCATAGATCTTCAAAGCCGTACTGACTTTACGTGGGCGTTCTTCAACAGGCTTCCAGCCTTTTGCATCTTGTGCTGCACGGCGAATTGCAAGTTCTTCATCGCTTAGCTGAACGTTAATGCCACGGTTCGGGATATCAATGATGATCTCATCACCTTCTTCCAATAAACCAATTGCACCACCAGAAGCGGCTTCTGGAGAGCAATGACCAATGGATAGACCCGATGTACCACCGGAGAAACGACCATCGGTTAATAAAGCACAAGCTTTACCTAGACCTTTAGATTTCAAGTAAGACGTTGGGTATAGCATCTCTTGCATACCTGGGCCGCCTTTAGGACCTTCGTAACGAATGATGACGATATCGCCTTCTTTCACTTCATCGGCCAAAATGCCTGCAACAGCGCTATCTTGGGATTCGAAGATCTTCGCTTTACCGTGGAATACGTGAATAGACTCATCAACACCAGCGGTTTTAACAACACAGCCATCTAGTGCAATGTTGCCGTATAAAACTGCTAAGCCGCCTTCAAGAGAGTAAGCGTTTTCAAGGTTACGAATACAACCATTTTCACGGTCGCCATCAACAGTCGGATAACGAGTGCTTTGGCTAAACGCAGTCTGCGTAGGGATGCCCGCAGGACCTGCACGGTAGAATTCAATTACTTCTGGAGATGGATTACGCATGATGTCCCACGTATCCAAAGCTTCCGTCATGCTCTTACTATGAACTGTTGGCAGGTCGCTATGTAGCAAACCTGCACGGTCGATTTCACCCAAAATACCGAAGATACCGCCAGCGCGGTGAACGTCTTCCATATGATAAAGTGGTGAGTTAGGTGCAACTTTACATAGCTGAGGAACTTTGCGGGAAAGACGATCGATGTCTTTCAAATCGAAATCCATCTCAGCTTCTTGTGCAGCAGCCAATAAGTGAAGAATGGTATTAGTAGAACCACCCATCACGATGTCCAGTGTCATCGCATTTTCAAACGCTTTGAAGTTGGCGATTGAACGTGGCAATACAGACTCATCATCTTGCTCGTAATAACGCTTAGCGTTTTCAACAATTTGACGACCAGCTTTTAAGAAAAGCTGCTCGCGATCAGAGTGAGTCGCTAAAGTAGAGCCGTTACCCGGTAACGCTAAACCTAACGCTTCCATCAAACAGTTCATTGAATTCGCAGTGAACATACCCGAGCAAGAGCCACAAGTAGGACAAGCACTACGCTCGTATTCAGCAACTTTCTCATCAGATGCTTCGTCGTCAGCGGCGATAACCATGGCATCAACTAGATCTAGTTTATGCTCAGAAAGCTTGGTTTTACCCGCTTCCATAGGTCCGCCAGAAACGAAGATCACTGGGATATTTAAGCGCAAAGACGCAAGCAACATTCCTGGTGTGATCTTGTCGCAGTTAGAGATACATACAATAGCGTCTGCACAATGTGCGTTAACCATGTATTCAACTGAATCGGCAATGAGTTCACGGCTTGGCAAGCTATAAAGCATGCCGTCGTGACCCATAGCGATACCATCATCAACGGCGATGGTGTTGAACTCTTTGGCTACGCCGCCGGCTTTTTCGATTTCACGAGCTACAAGCTGGCCCATATCTTTAAGGTGTACGTGACCTGGTACAAACTGTGTGAAGCTGTTGGCTACGGCGATGATTGGCTTAGAGAAATCATCATCTTTCATGCCTGTGGCACGCCAAAGGGCACGAGCGCCGGCCATATTACGGCCGCCAGTAGAGGTTTTACTGCGATATTCTGGCATTTCAATGTCTCACTTGTCGAGAACCGAAGTGTACGATTCTAATCAATAATAAGGGTGAAGATAGTTTGCAAGAATTGTAGCAGAAATGCGCCTTGTAAGCAGTACAAAGCGCAGAGGGGATTATTCGTCGTCAGAGAAATTGTATGCCATACCTGCTTGAGGTGTCTGCACGTAATAACCTTGAATGAAGTGGGTTCCAAGCTGCCACAAAGAAGCGACAGCAGAAGCAGATTCAACCAGTGGCACAATGGTTCTTAGCTCTTGTTCATGTAAGTCAGCAAGTACCTGCTTTAAGGTTGCTAGGGATTCAGGATTATTCAATTCATGAGTAAAAGAGCCATCAACTTTAACGTAATCTAGCGTTAAGTGTTTGAGGGTCTGGAAGGGCTTTAATGAACAGCCAAATCGTGACAAAGAGCAGGCGTACTTGTTGGTTTTTAGATTAGCGGTGAATTCTTGTGCTTGAGTTAAGAATTTGGTCGCATCTTCTTCATTGAATTGGAATATAACCGAGTCACTTTCGAGTTTGGCAGCATTTAATGCAACGCCAATCCAGCTCACTAGGGTCTTATCCATGAGAGAAGCGGCACTTAAATTAACAAAGATTCGAGTATTTAAATTTTGTTGGCGATGTTCGCTCAGCATCTTCGTTGCATGCAAAATAACCCAGCGATCTATCTTGCGCTTTAAGTCGTCACTGATAGCCGAGCCGTTTAAAAATTCACCCGCAGAGAGCTCTTCTCCGCCGGCTTGAGGCAGGCGCAATAACGTTTCATAGTGTTCTTGTTCATCACCCTTCAAATTAATTAAAGGTTGGAACAGTAGATTAAACTTGCTGGTCTTAAGCGCTTCAATTACGAGTGCTTCAACACTCACTTCAGAATTATCAACGGCAACTTCTTCGGCAACGTAGAGGTGAATACCATTGCCTTTTTCATGCCCTTCATCGTGGCGAACGGCATCAGCTGCCTGATGCGACCGCTGAAGGATATCGCTAGGCTCACTGCAACTATCGTTAATTAAGGCGACACCAATACTGGCGGTAATGGTTATGGTCTGTGAGTTGGCATCGATAACTAAGTGCTCGATACCGTCACGGAATGTCTCAGCTGCGATCAATGCTTCTTCCGCAGTGATGTTTGGTCGAATCCATGCATAAACATCCTCACCCACTCTGGCGAGTGTATCTTCAGGCTTAATTGCAGATTTTAAATAATCAGCAACGGCCAATAGAATGTTATCCGCATTATTGATACCGACTTGAGACTTAACCTTGCCATAGCGATCGATGTTGATGTACATCGCAGCGCCAAAGTGGCCTTTCAAAACAGCACGATCAACAGCAGATTCTAAGCTCTGCATAAAATAAGGCTTGTTGTAGAGGCCTGTTAATAAATCACGGCTACTGATGTCTTTCAACTTGGCTTCAAGGTCTGAACTGTCAGACTTGGCTCGGATAACAATTTGAGTACAAGATTCATCGGCATAGGTCGCCGAAGATAGTGACATGGTAATTGGAAATTCAGTATCGTCAGTTTTTAGGCCGCTATATTTTAGATCAAGATTACCACCGGCCATTAAAAAGCTTTTCAATGACTTCTTCAGGTTATCTTGATCACTGCTGGCGACCATGTCCATAACGGGCATGCCTTCCAGATCGTCTACATTATCGTAGCCAAATAGCTCTAAATAGGCCTGATTGGCGTAAATGTGCATACCATCGTGAATGTAGGTTATGGCATCTTTGGAGCTTTCTAATAATGCCTGGCAGCGCTTTTCAGCATCACGCAACTTAACTTGAGTGGTGCGTAGAGTCCGGCGACTGTTGAGATTGTTGAGTTCGCGCTGAATGACCATGGAAAGTAAGTTACTTTCATCTTCAGGAACAACATCGCATGCACCGAGTTTTAAATAAAACTCTAGCTGCATTGGGTCAACATCTTCAGCCAGCATAACGACGGGTAAATCTTTATCGAGGCGCTTGATCTGGGTAAATATTTCTTTGGGGTCTATATCTTGAGCTTTGGGTTCTGCTAATACGAGGTCCCAAGTTTTTTCTTGAATCTGAGTTCTAAAATCGTCTAGAGAGGAAACCATGTGAGCACGGGTGGCTCGACCAGAATTTCGCAATAAACTAACTAAGCCTTCTGCGTCGCTTTGCTTGTGGGTCAATAGCAATAAATGAAGTGAATCTCGGCTACTACTAGAAGGCATTTAATGGAACTCTTGTACAATGAGGCCTGAGTATAAGGTTGCTGGCCTGAAATAGCAGGTAAAAATGTGTAAATCTGGTCACATAATGACAGAAAAGGTCACAATTTAGTCCAGAGTGAATCAAAATCATCATCTTTTAAATCGCTATCTTGCATCAACGTTTGTGGCTTTGGTTTGACACCACTGCTACGGAATTGAAATTGGCTGAAGCTATTGGTAGAAATTATGCGCTTAGTTAGCTGCTGTCGACCTTGAGTCTCTATATGTAATACATCAATTTTGTTTCCTGTACGAAACGGCATGCGAGGTAGAATCAAGGTTGCAGGCTGGGCAATGGCTTTAATGCCCGGTAATAATAGCGAACGCATGTAGCTACCATTCTGTCCTGTCTTTTGCAGTAACTGTGTAGCACCGGCTTCCGCTTTGGGCGCTAATAGTTCTATGCCTAACTGGGTTCCAGATTTACCAAGATGACGAATCCAGCGAATGACTCCAATGGCCCAGTGACGGACTCCAGCTTCTTGAATGCCCAGTATTTCTCCTGCTTGAATACTTGCAGGAAGCTCACCTACCCATTGAAGGCAATAACCACCAGGGCTGGTATTAATCAGGCTGACTTCATGAGCGGGATGCTTAGAATGGTCTATTGAGTGCTCATCCTCTTCTTTCTTGTGCTTGCTGATGAAATCAATGGCGTCAATATCTATGTTGGTATTTTCAGGAATGACAGAACCGCCAGCATCGAATGCACCCGACCAGACATCATTGCTTGAACGGTGCCCTGTATCGATCTTTTTAGCATTATTGCTATCATTTTTAGGACGTAATTCGATTTGAAGCTTTTCGAACTCTTTTTTACCTGCAATATGATAATGCGTTGCGCTAAAGCCAATGCAAAGGCGAAGGTTTCCCTCAGTCGGCATACGGCGGAATGAGCGCTGCCAATGAATGCCCCACGCTTGGATGGCATGGGTTAATAAGTTATCGCTTAGTTTTCCTGGTACCGTAATGCTGCTCGGCCCTTGAGGATTAGCGGCATACGATTTTAGTTCATCGACCAGTGCTTCAGTATTTAAACTGCGGAATAGGGGTTTTTGCTCATCGCGCAAATGTTGACGATACTGAGCAACACGATCACGGTGCAGATTGATAATGAAAAGCGCTGATTCATCATCACAATTTGTAATATTCACTCTATCAGCCCACAGCTCACTGGCATCATAGAGTTGAATAAGGTCTTGTTGGCGTAAGTTGTTCGGCTTAGCTGTACCTAATAAATGTGCGCGAATAAAAGCAGAGCTGATATCGGTCGTACTAAGGTAACGGTTTTGAGTATCGTTAACCTTGAATGCTTCTAAGTGACGCATCTCAGCCAGCAGGAATAGCTGGTTGATCTCAGACCAAGAGCGCTCAGGAGGGTGGCAATAAAGCTGAAAAGCCCTGAGTATGGTACTGGTCGTATCAGTAATAGCACGATGTATCGAGGTAGTAACAATCTTTGAAGGTTTATCAACAGGAGAAATAGCGACAAGGCTATTGGCAACAACGATCTTATAACCGGTGGCTAAATGAGTTTGTAATGATTGGCTTAAGTTAGCAATCTTCAGCTGACGCTCATTCAGTGATACTGATGATTGCAAAAAATGCTTAGCGAGCAAAGTGCCGATTGAATAAATGTAAGGACGGATAACTTCTAAAAGCTTAAAGCGTAACAATGGATCAGCGTGTAATTGATTTAATTCACGAATGGCCTGGTACAGCTGCCTAGCCGCTTCCCCAGTATTGGCCATGGGAAGGTTTTTAGCCCAATTAGTAATACCTTCAACATTCGCTTGGCAAAAAGAAAGCTGTTGCTGTGTCGGGCTCGGTATATGAAGTTTTATCGGCGTTTGTGTGCTGTCCATGCCTGCTGTCTACCAAAAAATGTAAATTGACGATGCGTATATAAATTTAATTATAGCGGATCTTCACTGATCCACATTAAAACCGTAACAGACTAACCTGTTTATCTCAGAGCAGCCAGTTATAACTAGGGTTTAGACCCTTATAGTACGGGGGTCTTACTGCTTTCCCCCGACTCTTCACGGACAAGCTTAGGGACTAAATAACCTGATAAATTTAATAATAAATACTGGTGTAATTCTTTTGCCTTAGTATCGCCAATATCAAAATGATGAGCCCCCGCAACCTTGTCCAATACATGTAGGTAATAAGGTAATACACCTGCTTTAAATAACGATTTGCTTAATTTTATCAGGCATTCGGCGGTATCATTTACGCCAGCCAATAATACGGCTTGATTTAGTAGCGTGATACCAGCAGTTTTCAGCTTTGTTAGCCCCTCAACCATGTATGGGTCAAATTCATTACTATGATTAATGTGCAGTACTATTGCACAGTCGAAGCGAGAAGAATGTAAAATCTCGACAAGTTTGTTGGTTATGCGCTGGGGGATGACGACGGGTAAGCGCGTATGAATACGAAGACGCTCTAAGTGTGGGATGCCTTCCGCTTGTTTGATGAATTTTTCTAACTGCTGATCACTCAGCATTAGAGGATCGCCGCCACTTAATATAAGTTCTTCAATGGAGCTGTCCTGAGCAACATAATCCAAAATAGCCTGCCAATCATTTTTCCCAATACGATTTTCCTGGTAAGGGAAGTGACGGCGAAAGCAATAACGACAATTGACTGCACAGCCTGTGCTTAATAGCACCAATACTCGACCATGATATTTGTGGATAAGACCTTTCTGTAGATTGCTATGCTTTTCGGCAAGAGGATCATTGATAAACCCTTCTACTACTTCAAGTTCAGCACTTTGCGGTAAAACCTGTAATAGTAAAGGATCATTAGCATTGCCTTTTTCCATCTTATCGATAAAAGGTTGCGGGACTAATAAAGGAAAGTCGAGACACGCTTGCTGTCGTTGATTGAGTTCAGAAACGGGGATTTCGAGCTGGTTTAAAAGGCTTTTAACATCTTTAGTCGCCCCCGCGAGCACTTGATTCCAACTACTCTGTTCGTAAGATTGAGCTGGCTGCAGATTTATATCGGTTAAAGATTCGATCACTAACGGGGTTTCGGTTATCATAGCTCTTTTTCTGGGGGCAGATTTACTGAACCCCATATTTATCTTGGCGAGGGTCTCATGGCTAATTATTCTACCAGCGAATTTAAATCAGGTCTTAAAGTAATGCTGGATGGCGATCCTTGTGCCATCGTAGAAAATGAATACGTTAAGCCGGGTAAGGGCCAAGCCTTTAGCCGTGTTAAATTGAAAAACTTGAAAAACGGTCGTACTTGGGAGCGTACTTTCAAGTCGGGTGAGAAGTTGGAAGGTGCCGATGTTATGGACCTTGAAATGGAATACCTATACACCGATGGTGAGTTCTGGCACTTCATGATGACAGATGGTTCTTTTGAACAGCACCCTGCCTCGGAAGAAGCAATCAGCGAAAACAAGAATTGGCTGAAAGAACAGCAAGTTTATGAAGTAACTTTGTTTAATGGCGCGATCTTAAGCATCACACCACCTAACTTCATCGATCTTGAAGTAACTGAGACTGACCCAGGTCTTAAAGGTGATACCGCTCAAGGTGGTTCTAAGCCAGCATTTATGCAAACCGGTGCGATGGTTCGTGTACCATTATTCATCGAAATCGGTGAGCTATTACGCATCGATACTCGTGTTGGTGAATACGTTAGCCGAGCTAAGTAGTAGAAGACATAGTTGAGCTAAAGAAATTTAGTCTCTTAAAAAGAAGGAAGCTTAGGCTTCCTTTTTTTATGAGCGGTTGTAAATAATATCCAATATTACCTAATCAATCGATGATTGGAGATTGATTCCACAAACCGGCGTAGATACTTCCATGTAGCCTTAAGTTCGGCTTCCATGCCTCTCATATTTGCTCCACAATTCCCCAATAATAGATTTCACTCTTTCTTAATATTAACGATTTTAGTCTCAACAAAGGCATCATTTATGAATTGGAAACCCAGTGCAACCCTTGAAGCATTACATGCCCGCGCTGCGTTGAATCGTAGCATTCGTGAATTCTTCATCGAAACTAATGCCTTAGAAGTAGAGCTGCCAATTCTTAATCACGCTCCAGTGGCGGACATGAATATCGAGCCAATAGCGGTTCCCGCCAGCGATGGTATGCCACGTTTATACCTGCATACTTCACCAGAGTATTCGATGAAGCGTTTATTGTGTGCGGGTAGTGGCGATATTTATGCACTTGGGAAAGTCTTTCGGGCAGGCGAAGCAGGTAGTCGACATAACCCTGAGTTTACTATGCTGGAATGGTATCGCTTGGGTATGGATCATCAGGAGTTGATGCATGAAGTGGCTGATCTGCTAGAAGAGCTATTTGATGATTCAGAAACTGAATTAGAACATGCACCGATATTTTTAACCTATCAGCAAGTAGTGGTTCAGTATGCTGGCTTAGATCCTTTTACTGCCAGTAATGAAGAAATAAAAGACTTAGGTATCGCATTGGCGGGGGCGGATTTGGAGCTCAGTCTAGATGGTTGGCTCGATATGATTATGAGTCACAAGGTAGAAAAATCATTACCTAAAAACCAATTAGTGTTTATTTATAATTATCCTGCCAGCCAAGCTGCATTAGCCAAGTTAAGTGAAGATGATGACGGGCATATAATTGCAGAACGTTTTGAGGTTTACCTCAACGGATTAGAGCTAGCAAATGGCTATCACGAACTCACCGATAGCCAAGAGCAGCGACAGCGATTCGACAAAGAACTGCAAGAAACAGATCGCCCAATTGATGAAAAATTATTATTGGCAATGGGCGATGACGAAGCAGGTTTGCCCGATTGTGCAGGGGTTGCCATGGGCATCGATAGAATCTTGATGATGCAGCTGGGTATTAAAACAATTGCTGAAGTTATCAGCTTTGATATTCATAGTGCTTAACAATTGACTCAGGTTCCGATAATTTTTTTGATACATTAAGTAACCGCGTATTGAACTAGCGCTGGATATCTATTACAAATGCATCATGAATACACCATTAGACTTTACTGATATAGAAACATGGCAGCAGGAAACTTCCTTCGGCCATGATATACATGGGCTACATCGAAAAGTTACCAATCCAGAACAAAGAGTTCACCTAGTTCATGGCACGGGCTTCTCGGCGGGGACGTTAATACCCTTAGTGCATCTTATGCCTGAAAACTGGGATTGTTATATTAGTAACATACCTGGGCACGGAGGCTCCACGTGGTTCGATTGCCGTATGCCTGATTGGCTAGCTTTGGCTGATGCTCTGGCCGAGTCGATTCGTAAAGAGATGGACGTGGCTAACAAAGGACCTGTGATCGGCATAGGGCATTCTTTTGGCGGGGTATTAACGCTCATCGCCGCGAGTCGTAATCCAGATCTGTTTAGTCGCATTGTTTTACTTGATCCCATCATGTTGAAACGATCCATGTCGCTCATGCAATATTTTATTCGTGCTTCACAATTATGGAAATACACATCGACTTTTAAAGCAGTGAATAATAGAAAATTTCAGTGGCCAACGCTTGGGGATATGAAAACAGATTTATCGAATAAAGCGCTATACCGAAATTTTGATTCGCAGGTGATGGAACACTTTTTACATTCGGCTTCACATATTAATGATCAAGGAGATCGAGAGCTTTCGTGCTCACCTCGCTGGGAAGCCTCAATTTTTGGCTCCTTTCCAAAAAGCTTATGGAAGTCAGTCAAAAAGCTATCGATAAAAACCGATATTATTATCGCTGAAAAAAGTTTCTTTTTTGTACGCCAAGGAATTGAAAAAGCAGCTAAGAAAAATAAGTCTATCCAGCTGCATGAGTTTGGCCGCAGTCATTGTTTTCCTATGGAAGAGCCCGTTGAAACAGTGGAATACATACTTCAACTATTAAACAAACCGTGAACTGAAAACGATGATGGCGAAAATAATGACAGCGATTATTTCGCCAGTAATTGAAGCAGAGTCATCGAGCCTTTAGAAAAATCTATCGGGTAATCTAAGTCATACATCGTATGTACGCCGATTGCCAAAGCCAATAATAGAGAAGCAATTTGCTCGGGATCAATGCCGACATTCAGCATTTTCTTATCTTGGCTTTGTTTAACGTTTGCTGTGAGGCGGCAAATACTATCAGTGACTAGCTCTAAATAACGTTGCTTAATAGGCTCACTGCGAGCGCATGCCTCTAAAAGCTGGTGGGGGCGTAATCCAGCTTCCTGGCTAATAGGATACGTGCCTGAAACCATCTCGGTTAAAAAGCGCTGCACCATCGTCATTAAATCTTCTGCTTCACCATCGGGTTGTGGGCGGAAGACAGAGTTAAGCCAGTTCTCTCCATTAATAGTCATGACCTCTAAGGTCAACTCATCACGATTCTTAAAATGGACATAGAAAGCCCCACGGGTATAACCCGCATGCGCACAGAGTTCATCTAAGCTGACATCAATCCCTTTTTCTGGCATCAATGCCATCGCTGATTTTATTAGGGCTTCACGGCTTGCTTGTTTGGCTTCTGCTCGGCTGGGCTTTGTCATGGTATTGCTGTTTTAATATTCGGAGCGGGTGAGTGGGTATTGTAACGGATATCTCAATACATTGACATACGACTTCGTATGTGACCTAATATTTAACATACAGCCCCGTATGTGAGTAATGCTGCGGGTGTAAAATAATAACAAAGGCGATATCAATGAAAGTTTTGGTAACCGGTGGCGCAGGTTTTATTGGTAGTTATGTAGTGAAGATTCTTCTACAGCGAGATTACCAAGTTCGGGTATTACATTTACCTAATGAAAAACTGGATAACCTTGCCGATGTTATTGATTGCATAGAATTACAGGCTGGAGATATCACTCATTATTCACAAGTAGTGGATGCGATGACTGGCTGTGATCAAGTCATTCACTTGGCGGCGGTTTATGCCCTCTGGTTACCCGATCAAGAATTAATGCGCCGAGTGAATGTGAATGGCACACAGAATATATTGCGGGCAGCCAAAGAATTAAAATTAGGCCGAGTCGTTTGCACCAGCTCAATTGCCCGTTTTGGCGGCCAAGGCATTGATGAAACTGGCAAGGTAATCGCGGGCACTGAAGAAAGTCCATTTGCTCTCGCGTCCACAAAAAGTGTATATGCCATTACAAAAGCCGAAGGCCATGAAGTTGCCGTTAATGCTGCTAAGGCAGGGCAGGATGTTGTGATCTGCGCCCCAACCGGCCCAGTAGGCCCTGGAGATATCGGCCCAACACCGACGGGTAAGTTAATACTCACTGTCGCAACGCTACCGTTGTTAGCCACTCCAGATACAGTCACTAACTTTGGTGATGTACGCGATATTGCGTTAGGCCATGTATTGGCATTAGAGAAAGGAAAAACAGGAGAGACCTATTTATTGGGCCATCAAAATGTATCAGCGTTAGAATTAGCCAAGCACACCATGGAAATTCTCGAGATTAAAAAACCTGTTATCCCCGTTCCTTTTTTCTTAGCAAATATAGGCGGACATTTAGCACTTTGGTTTACTCGCTTTATTAGCCGTAAGCCTCCATTAATAACACCAGAAGCCGTGGCAATTTCTAAGTTGCATTTAGCCGCTGATTGTTCAAAAGCTGTCAAAGAACTCGGACTTCCTCAAACCGATATAAAAGTCTCTTTAACCGACGCGCTAATCTGGTTCTCTGAAAACGACTATATAAGACAATCATCCATTCGTAAAAAAATCGCCTCACTTTCATCAGAGTTTTCTGTCGAGACTGCATTATGAGTAACCAAAAAATACAAGATACAATCGTGGCACATCATGATGTGATTATTATTGGTTCAGGATTCAGTGGCATTGGTGCTGGTATTCGCTTAACGCAAGAAGGCATCAACGATTTCATTATTCTAGAGAAACATCGGAATCTAGGCGGAACGTGGCGCGACAATACCTATCCTGGTTGTGAATGTGATGTTCCATCGGCTTTGTACTCTTACTCGTTTGCGCAGAATAAGAACTGGAGCAAGGTATTTGCAGGGCAAGAAGAAATATTAGAATACACAGAGAAAACAGCTCGTGATTTCGGCATGATGCCCTTCCTTCGATTTGGTATTACTGTTGAAAACATTGTTTGGCAAGAAAATAAGCAGACTTGGTTAGTTCATACTGAGCAAGGGATTTATCAGGCCAATAAAGTTATTTCGTGTGTGGGTTATTTACACGAACCTATCTTGCCTAAATTGCCGGGGTTAGAAAGTTTTAATGGAGAAGTCTTTCATTCCTCTCGTTGGAATCACGATCTAGATTTGACTGGAAAGCGAGTAGCGGTTATTGGTACAGGTGCTTCGGCGATTCAGTTTATTCCAGAGATTCAGCCAAAAGTAGAAAAGCTGGTGGCTTTCCAAAGAACACCCCAATGGATTTTGCCGAAACCCGATATTAAATTGAATAAACTAGTACGAGGTTTCTTTAACTTACCTTTCACTTTAAATATATTCCGCAAGACATTATATCTTGGGATGGAAGCATTTGGTTTGGGGTTCCGTAAACCCGCAATACTAAAACGCCTTCAAGGCTTAGCGACTTGGCATATTAATCGACACATCAAAGATGAAGCGCTTAAGAAAAAAGTAACTCCAGACTACACCATGGGTTGTAAGCGTGTTTTATTGAGCAATCATTATTACAAAGCACTCGCACAAGACAATATCGATGTGGTCGCCAGTGGTGTTGAAAATATACAAGGGAATACCATCATCGCCAGTAACAGTGAAACCTTTGACGCAGATGTGATTATTTTAGGTACCGGATTTCATGTTTCCGATGTGCCTATCGCGAAGCACGTTCAAGGTAAAAGTGGAAAAACCATGAATGAAATCTGGCAAGGCAGCCCAGAAGCGTATCGTGGAACAACCATTACCGACTTCCCAAATTTCTTTCTAGTGCTAGGCCCTAATTTAGCCATTGGGCATAATTCGGCCTTCATTATTATTGAAGCGCAATTGGATTATGTAGTGGGTGCGTTAACCGAAATGCGAGATAAAAAAGTCTCTCGTCTAGAAGTGAATAGCCAAGCGCAGAAACTTTATAATGAAAAGATACAAGAAGATTTACAGTCAACGGTTTGGAATACCGGTGGCTGCACCAGCTATTACATTGATCAAAATGGCAAGAACAGTATCGGGTTTCCATGGAGCACATTAAAGCTAAGAAAGATGCTCGCGAACTTCGATAGCGAAGCGTACTCCCTAGATAAAAACAACAATCTTAATACTGAAAAAGAAGTATTAAAGGAGATATGAAATGGCTGATGTAAAACCAAAGCGCGCCCTCGTATTAGGCTGCGGTGCAGTCGCGGGTGCGGCGTGGATGATTCCCGCATTAGCGCAAGTACGCGAACAACTAAACTGGAACCCAGAAAATGCCGAACTATTTATAGGTACTTCAGTCGGTGCTGTTCTGGTTAGCCTAATGGCAGGTGGAGTCTCGTTAGATACACTTATCGCTTCCCAAGAAGGCCAGCATCAAAATACCTGGAATCACGATAAAGATACTGGCCCATGGTATCCGCCATTACCAACGTTTAAGTTCACTGCAAAAAACTTATATACAAAAATGCGTCGCGGTGAACTCAGTTCGTTAACAGGCTGGACAGGGTTATTACCTCAAGGTGGCTTCGACATGCAGCCATTTATTAAACTAATAGATCGCGTAAAAAATGAAAATAATTGGGTTGATCATGATAACTGCTGGCTAGTCGCCGTTGACGATCAAACAGGCGAACGTAAAGCCTTTGGTCGTGATAAAACGGAAGTGAGCAAACTCGATATCAGCCAAGCGGTTTGTGCCTCTTACGGCGTTCCAGGTTGGTGCCCGCCTGTCCATATTAATGGGCGCACTTATATCGATGGCGGTATTGTTTCTCCGTGCTCTGCTGATCTGTTAGTCGATACGGATATTGAAGAAGTCATTATGCTTATCCCTATGGCATGTTCCAATCCTGATAAGCCTTTTTCGTTGTTTGCCAAAGCAGAGCGTAATGTTAGAAAAGGTATGACAGCGATTGTCGATAAAGAAATAGAATTGCTAGAATCCGCAGGGAAGAAAGTCATTCGCATAGAGCCAACAGCAGAAGACCTGACAGCATTTGGGTTCAATATGATGGATCCGCGACGTAGAGAGCTGGTATATGAAACATCGCAGAGAACGAGCCGAAAAAATGTGAATAATGCTCTATCGAGCATCTGAAATAACAGGGTTAACTAATAACAGGTATCCAAAATGATGCGCCAGATTAGCAGCCGCCTAATTGAATTGTTTGGGCAGGGGGGTTAGTAGCTGATGTTGCTTCTAAATATTCGGCGTAGCATCCATTGCTGCCAACAGTTAAGTCATAACCTACTCGTACTAAGTCGTTATCTACATAGGTCAGCATTCCCTGTCCCACATTAAGTTGTATTAGTTCTAACATTCCAAGCCCGGATCCTGTTTCTGCTCTCGATTCCGGGTAACGATTCCAGGTGTCGACTAAACCAAACTGTGTCGTAATTGCTCGTCCTGCATCAGGACCTGTGTACGGCACATTTTGCAGCGTTGCTAGGCTATGAATAATGAATGCTGAAGATTTCATGGAGCCTTGAATATTCTGAATCGTTGAAATCTTAGCCGTTGTTGATAAATTCGCATATCTAGGCACTGCAAAGGCGGTAACAATGCCTAAAATAACGATCACGACAACTAATTCAATTAAGGTGAAACCTTTTTCCACTTTGACTTCCTCTTAGGCTCTAAATACTGAGTATAGGTGATCATGAGGAAATTATTTATAATCTATTTATCTAATACTTCACGAAAATTTTCACGCTTTAAGCGATGGTGAATTTTTAGGTTTATTAATGCATCGCCATGGATTGATCCCAGCCATATCTTGGCAACATCAGCCTCTTTGCCTTGCAAGCTATGTAATGCATCCCAAACTCGTTGAACCTTCCATTGAACGAAAGAGAACATACTGCGCTTGCCATCAATACCACCAATTTTAAAATCGGTTTGACCGATGATTCGTGATATACGCTTAGCTTCTGAATGCTCTTCCGCGTATTCCTGAATGCTTTTAACAACCTTGCTTGAGAACTCAAACTGTTCGGCAAAGATTGTTTTAAAAATAGGTTCCAGGGTTGGTGGTATTTCATCATTTTGTAGAAAGTTGCCTTTATTAGTTGAGTCAGGATCTAACATACGATCAATCCAGCTCACTAAGTGAGGCTTACCTTCAAATAGCGATTTAGAGCCAGGGTCACGATAAAGATGTGCGTAAATTTGCCCAAACATAGAGAAGTCGCCAATACAGGGGCGGTCTCCCAATAAATATGGGAATTCTTTAAAATGCTCTTCGAGCTGTGCTAAGAGATTCTCGGTAAATGTTTCTAAACCTTGGCGGGCATCTCCTATCACACCGAAGCGAGGCAAATAGCTCTTCATCATATTGCGAATGTGTTTACCAACTAAGCGTCCGATGAAGCGTGGAAGGAAAGGCACGCCTAAGCGCGCGAACTCATCAACAATGAAGTCTGCGCTATCAGGGCGTGACCAGCGATAATGCAATGCGGATAATACCAACCACTCATCACCGTGTAGTTCTAATAGGTGCGCAGCAATCTTTTGCTTAGCACCTTTAAGTGTAATTGACTGCTCAGGATTACGCTGCTCTAAGTTATCAATGATCTCACTGGAGTCTTGCCACCAATCGCCTTCAGGAGTTTGCACGGTAGGCATGATTGATTTTCCAACACGTTTTGGAATACTTAACGTTAGTTCAAGAATATTGGGTGCTCGGTTATTATGAGGAATGCGCTTAAACTTTAAATACGCTAATGTTTTTTGTGAGTAAGGTGAGACGATCCAGCCTAAATGTTGGTATTCGGAAGGCATAGCAGCAGTTCTCTAATTAATAGTTATTTTTGGATAATATACCACTGCTTATTAAACGCCTGTAAGTCATGAAGTCTATTTTACACTAGGAACTATTCTTAACTCTCGCCACAACGTTTCAGTGACTCCTAAGCATTCGTATACCGATTTGTCGATGTTAATTGGTTTAAACAGTTCGATGCACACTAACCCTAAATGGCTTGTTGGATCAATTAGCTTGGAGTTCTCAGAATAATTAACTAACATGTAGTGTAAGTTACACAGAGATTATTAAGCTATGAAGGTTGTATTACATACGAGTCTCTTTTTGTTTATAAACTATTGCATAGTCTGTCCTGCAATAGCACAAGAGCTGGTAGTAACCTATTCTCCATCACCTGTATCAAAAGATGACAAGCGTTTTGATTATGGAATAAATTTATTAAGACAAGTCCTTAACAAAACATCAAACTCTCATGGGTCCTTCAACATGCTTCCTGCAGAAGGCATGAATGTGGGGAGGGCGATTGAATTCTTAAAAAGCGGAGAAACAGAAGCTGTTAATGTAGTCTGGACAACCTCATCTAAAAAGCGTGAAGATTCATTGCTTCCTATTCGAATTCCTATTCGAAAAGGACTATTAGGGTATCGTATTTTTCTCATCAAAAAAGAAGATCAAGCGAAGTTTGCAGCTATTGAAACATTAGAAGAATTAAAGCAACTTAGGGTAGGCCAAGGGCATATTTGGAATGATGTAAAAGTGTTCCAAGGGAATGGTTTTGAAGTTGTTACAGGCCCTAGTTATGAAGGTCTATTTCGCATGCTAATGGAAGATCGGTTTGATTATTTCTCTAGGGGGATTAATGAAGCACCTGAAGAATATGAATCACGAAAAAATAAGTTCCCTAATTTATTTATCGAAGATTCGATTCTTTTATATTATCCGTGGCCAAAATATTTTTTCACATCAAAGAAAAATCCTGCTCTAGCAGAACGTATTGAATTGGGATTGAGGATGATGATTGAAGATGGAAGCTTTGAAAGGCTATTTATAAAATATCACAGTAAAGATATTGAACGTGTGAATTTGAAAAATAGGAAATTATTTAAAATGTATAACCCCCTACTTCCTGCAACCACCCCGTTTGATCAAAAAGAACTTTGGTTTGATCCGGTACAGAGTCTTAATTAAAAGAAACCTGCTTGTTCCATGACTTATCTAGAAAGCATTTATTTAGAAAATACTTCAATGAAATAGGGCCTATTTAAACTAGGCCCTATATTTCTATTTAACAAAGTCCGCTTGGCTATGACGCTCAGGCAGTTGTTCAGCTGGATCACCCCAAGAGCAGTTCACCATCTTTCCACGCTTAACTGCTGGGCGCTGTGCAATTGTTTCAGCCCAGCGCATAACATTCTTATATGACTTAACATCTAAGAACTCAGCAGCACTGTATAAACCACCCAATGCTAAAGTTCCATACCAAGGCCAGATTGCCATGTCGGCAATGGTGTAGTTTTCACCGCTGATGTAAGTATTGTTGGCTAGTTGCTTATCCAATACATCCAGCTGACGTTTTACTTCCATTGAATAACGGTTAATAGGATATTCGAATTTCTCTGGCGCGTAAGCGTAGAAGTGACCAAAGCCCCCGCCTAAAAAGGGTGCGCTGCCCATTTGCCAAAATAGCCAAGACATTACTTCAGCTTTTTCTGCTGCTTGGTCTGGCCCCGTAGGTAGGAAGGCATCAAACTTTTCAGCGAGATGAACAAGGATGGCACCGGACTCAAAAATGCGAACAGGCTTGTCTCCACTATTATCCATCAGCGCTGGAATTTTAGAGTTCGGATTAATATCCACAAAGCCGCTGCTAAACTGGTCGCCTTCCATAATGTTAATCAAGTAGGCATCGTATTCCGCTTCAGTGATACCTTTTTCAATCAGCTCTTCTAGCATGATGGTGACTTTCACACCGTTAGGGGTTGCTAATGAGTGCAGTTGGAAAGGATGCTTACCTGCAGGCAGTGCTTTCTCGCGGGTAGCCCCGGAGATAGGTCGATTGATGCTGGCGAATTCTCCCCCAGACTTTTCTTCCCAGGTCCAAACCGCAGGAGGTATGTAGCTATTATTGCTGTTGTCGGTATTGCTCATGACATAAATTCTCGTGTAATTCTGAAAGACGTTTTTTATTGATGCTTTCAGATTGATAGTTTGAGGTTGATAGTCTCAGAGTAGCCCAGAACTGAAGCCCTTGAACAGGTCGCTTAGTGGATTAAGTTATTTCAAAAATGGAACACTGTCTGGGGAACACGTTAGCCAAATCACGTTCACTGAACAATCTGACCACTTTATTTGTCATTAACCTAGCTGGTTGAGTAGGGCGATTCTCAGTAATTTACGAGGGACATTGTATCGTTGTATTGAGGATTGTTATGAATAACTCGGCTTATATTTTTGATGCCATTCGTACCCCCCGCGGTAAAGGTAAAAAGGGCGGTGGGCTCTACACAGTTAAACCTATTACTTTGGTTGCTAATCTATTAAATGAATTAAAAGAGCGTAAAAACCTAGATACTTCGCAAGTTGAAAACATCGTTTTAGGTTGCATAGCTCTCCGTGGGCTATCGAGTGTTGATGGATTAGGCGCGAGGGAAATGTTTAACGATCCAAACAACCAACGTTGGTCTGTTACTCGTAATTTAGTTTTCTGATTACCGTTCTCTACATAATTCTTATAGTATCATTTTTACGGTAATTCCCCTGTTTCTTGCTCTAGGTAAGAGGTCTTTTTCTCAGCTCTAACGTTTAATAAGGCTGCCATTTTTGTGACATTTCTACTACATCCAGCACGCAATAATACTATGTCGATGGAAGTGATTTACTATAAGGAATGCCTGAAAATTTATATAGCGGTTTAGAGTATGTTTGAATATAAACGAATTTTAGTGCCTAAAGAGATAAAAATATGTCTTGATATTATTGACGGCCACTTGTGCATTAGAGATGCATTTTTAGAAAGTATTATTAAAGCGCATAAAATAGAGGGTTGGGAGTTGTACCAGATTTATACAACCAGTATAAAACCGTACAAACGGTTGATTGATTCTTTACTTAGGCGGAAATTGCAAAAAATAGATCAATTGGTCATTGAATTGCGACGCAAGTTATCAGAACCTAGGTCTTCTTATTGAAACGAGCCAGATAGCGATCTAGTGCATTGGCAAAAGTCTGCTTGTCTTTGGCATTCATCGCGGCTTGGCCGCCACTGTGCTCACCCGAGCTGCGCATAGTATCCATGAAGTCGCGCATGTTGAGTTTTTGTTTAATATTAGTCTTATCGAAAATGTCACCACGAGACGTAATGACCTGAGCGCCTTTTTCGATTAATTCTGAAGCCAGTGGAATATCAGAAGTAATCACCAAGTCATCTTTGTTTACTTCCGCGACAATATAATCGTCGGCAACATCAAAACCTGATTCTACTTGAATGCTGCTAATCCATTTAGACGGTGGCACTTTGATGTAATGATTAGCGACTAAAATTAAAGGAATCTCGATTCGGTTAGCTGCTTTAAATAGAGTTTCTTTAATGGCGTTTGGGCAGGCATCTGCATCTACCCAGATTGTATTTAGTGTCATGATTTTATAATCTTAAATAGCGCGTTTAGCTTGGTTGTCTTGCTCTAATAAATGCATACTTTCTTCAGCGAAACCGGTACCGGCTTCAACGTAATAGTTGAATACATTATCGATGCCCATAGCCATTAATTTCTCACGCTCATCTTCATATCGAGCAATGGCAGCGATATGGCCTTTATATCCGCATAGCTTTAACTGAGTTGTAATGTCGCTGATGTCGGTAACCGATGGCATCGCGAGCATAATCAATTTAATATGCCATAGCTCACGGGTTTCCCAGAAGTCGGCATCTTCAGCATCTCCAAGAATAATGTGACGGCCTTCATCGCGGTGACGGCGTACTTTATCAATATCAGATTCAACGCCCCAAACTCGATCGTCGAGTTGAGAATGCAGAACATCGTATGAACTTCTGCCTACACGGCCCATTCCGATGATTAGAATTTCAGCGCTTTTTAATTGTTCTTGGTAAGCGGGAATAGGTTGTTCACGCTCAAAGTATTTCACCCAATTGCGTGCGTAAGCATAAGCCGTGTGAGCATAGTTGTAGAAGATGCTGGTAAATACAAAAGAGATACTCACCGCTAACGCGATGATGACTAACCAATCTCTTTCTAACCAACCATTTTGCACGCAAAGTGCGGCGACGATTAAGCCAAATTCACTGTAGTTGGTTAGCACCATACTGCCTAAAAACATATTACGTCCTGCCACACCAATGGCAGCCAAAATGTGGAACAGTAATACGCCTTTTATGATGAGTATGAAGCTTACTACCGCGAGGGCTGGCATCATCTCTAAGGTGGGTAATGCGGTAAAGCCTATTGATAAGAAGAAGCCAATTAAGAAAATATCCTTAAAGCTTAATAAAGACTTCGATAGCTCGGTTGCTTTTGCATGCTGGCTCAATAATAAGCCAATGACGAGGGCACCCAAATCGCCTTTCATATTCACTAATTGGAATAACTCATAGCCACCTAGCGCCAAAAAAATTCCTATTAGAGGAAGTAATTCACCGTGGCCAGATTGATTTAATATACGACCGATGAGTGGGCGAGCGGGCCATAAAAGCAATAAGGCAAAAGCGTAGAGAGAGGGAATCTTCCCTGTCGCAATAACTAAGAAGGCCACGGCGACAATATCCTGCATCACTAGAATACCTACCGCGAGCTTACCGTGGCGGGCCTTCATTTCGTTTTTATCTTCTAGCAGTTTAACGATACAGACAGTACTGCTGAAACTCAGGGCAAAGCTTATAAGTGCCAAAGTGGACCAATCTAGATCGACAAAATAGCTGATGCCGATGAGAGCGACGCCTTTAAGCATCAAGGTACCGATAATGACCCAGCTGATCATATGAAGACTGGTGCCAGCCCAAACAGAGGTTTTTAATAGAGTATGGAAATTAACTTTTAAGCCAATGGTGAACAGCATTAAGGTAATGCCAAGATTGGCCAGTGTCTCTAAGTTCTCATGAGGCTGCACACCATACGCATGAAGGCCAAAACCTGCTGAGAGATAGCCAATAAGGGGAGGGAGATTGATTTGCTTGGCTGCGAAACCGCAGATGAAAGCAATAAGAATCCAGAGGAAATCCATGTGTAAGACTCAAAAAATAATAGCTAATAAGGTCAAGTGTAGCACGTTAGCGATTGTTTCTTGAAAGTCATGAATCAAACTATCGCTAGGTAAGTCAGGCATTAGTTAGGTTAAGCCTTGTGAGTTTATAGGGTGTTTTATTAACCAATCTGCAATCTAATAAGCAAAGCACTTTATAGCGAATTAATAGCCCTGTATTATGCGCGCCATAAATTAAATATGATCAACAATCATTAACGCAGAATGAATACATGACGAATCCAACTAAGCCGAATACTAACCGCCTATTGAAACAGTCTCATACCAATATGCCTATGGGTGTTGCCGATAGCTATCGCTATTGGGGTGAAGACAATACGGTTTTCGTTAAAACCAGCGAAGGCTGCACGATTACCGATGCTGATGATCAGACATTCACAGATTTTCGCTTGGCTTATGGCCCGATTATCTTGGGCTACCGAGATACTCGTATCGACCAAGAAGTGATTAAAGCGATTACTGAGCGTGGCACGATTTCTGGTTTCTCTACCGATCTAGACTCTGAAGTGATCGAGTTGGTTAAGCAGATGTGCCCGAACATTGAAAAGATGCGCTTTGCTAACTCAGGTACTGAAGCCGTAATCGGCGCTGTTCGTACCGCGCGTGGTTTTACTGGCCGTAATAAGATTGTTGTCGTCGAAGGTGGTTTCCACGGTTTGTACGATGAGATGATGTGGAAGTCGGATGTGGATAACTGGGATGCAGAATCAGGCCAAGCGCCTGAAATTGCTTCTTTTGGTGTTGGTATTCCTGAAGCGAGCCGTGAGCATTTAGAAACAGTACCGCTAAACAGCTTTGAAGCTATCGATGCCGTGTTCGCACGTGTAGGTGATGACATTGCAGCCATCGTTATTGAACCTATCCTTGGCAACTGCGGCAGCATCGCTTCCAGCCAAGAATACATGCGGAAGCTACGTGATATGTGTGATGCCAATGGCACGCTATTGATCATGGACGAAGTGAAAACCGGCTTCCGTGTTGCTAAAGGTGGCGCTCAAGAGCTGTATGGTATTAAAGCTGATCTAACGACATACGCCAAAGCGATGGGTAATGGTTATCCTGTAGCGGCGTTTGGTGGTCGTGCGGACGTGATGGATGTGATCAGCTTCAGCAGTAAAGGCGTGACACATGGCGGAACGTATACCGCTAACATGATTGCCTTAAGCGCTGCGAAAGCGACACTGACGATTTTGAACGAAACCGACGCTTATGAAACGATTAACAAGGTGGGTGCTGAAATTCAGCAGGTACTTTCTCGTGTTTTCACTAAGCATGGCATAGAGCATCGCTTTGCGGGCCCAGACTCAATGTTTGGTATTCACTTTGGTGACTTAGTGCCAACGAATTACCGTGACTGGAAACAAACGGACAGTGACTTGTATACCGAGTTTGCTATGAACTTAATTAAGCACGGCATCATGCTTGAGCCTGATTCCCGCGAACCTTGGTTCATCTGTGAAGCTCATAAAAATGTAGATTTGGCTTGGTTAGAAGAGATTGCTGATCGCTCTATGGCGGAGGCTATAGCGGCTAAGTAACTAATAGAATTGTAGTAAAATAAAGGCTGAGCATTTTAACGATGCTCGGCCTTTATTGTTTAATATCCTGCTAAAATTCGCCTTCTAATCCAGTGATTAACTGCGTTGTTTCTATACTCGCATTTTCCATGTTGTCCAGAGCCGTAATCATTTTCGCGTTATCGCCCTTCTTGAGTAAATCCAGAGCCTCATGTCCAGACTCATGAACTTTTTTATGAGGGGCTTCTAAGTTTCTATATTTATGCGACGTTTTGTCAATCTCGTCATGGGCTTCTTCGTAATACCATTTCCCTAGTCGACATTGTGTATGGGTCGAGAAATCATAATGGCCTTCTGAATTTAAGCCGATAATGTTTTTGTAAATATCAGTTTTCCAAGCCATATGATCGAGTTTTACTGACTGTAGAAACGATACATGGCTGGTTTTCTTAATGGAATGAAACATACTTTGAGCTGCGGTAGACACATCACCAATAATTTCATTGAGGGACGTTGAAACTTCGGTTACTTTTTCTGTCTCCAGCTGTTGATGTGCAATCTCTTTGGTAGCTAATTCCGTTTGAGTTTTAATGGTTGTCGTTAGGTTCGTAATTTGTTCTGAGGCATCTGCAGAGCGAGCAGCTAACGCGCGTACCTCATCGGCAACCACCGCAAAACCTCTACCTTGCTCGCCAGCCCGAGCGGCTTCGATAGCGGCATTCAAGGCGAGTAAATTGGTTTGTGCGGCAATGTCCTGAATCTGTGAGATGAAGGTTTCGATCTGAAGGGCTGTGCTGGATAGTATTTCTACAGTGCCCGCAAT
>Ga0105348_1000238_pt1 | contig 41963 bp, 42 predicted proteins | sample EN8Hudsemesocosm_2_FD_83504 | JGI IMG/M metagenome (GOLD analysis project Ga0105348, IMG submission 83504) | Methane-oxidizing microbial communities from mesocosms in the Hudson Canyon - EN8C Hudson Canyon | ecosystem: Environmental > Aquatic > Marine > Cold seeps | place: Hudson Canyon... | reverse complement strand
GGTAGACAGAAGTTTTCCAATTACCGTTCAGGAGATGGTTGCCCTGGGTGCATGGCGCCATACCGGAGCATTTGGTCGCTTAAGAAGTAAACACAAACGACAAGTTGAGTCGGCTTTAAAGCAACTCGGTTTAAGTGGTTTTGAAAAAAGAATGATTGGTTCTTTATCCGGAGGGCAAATGCAACGCGTATTATTTGCGCGTTTACTGGTACAAGAGGCAAATATGATTTTATTAGACGAGCCTTTTACCGGCGTTGATAGCCGTACCACCCATGACTTACTGCATATGATTCAGGCCTGGCACCAGCAGGGCAAAACGATCATTGCGGTGCTACACGACCTGGAACAAGTGAAGACACATTTTCCTCAATGCTTACTCCTATCGCGTGAATCGATCGCATTTGGAGACACTCAAAAAGTGTTAACAGAGGAAAACTGGTTAAAGGCCCGCAAGCTTAATGAAGCCTTTGATGAACATGCCGTCTACTGCGGTTCACATTAGGAGTTACATTCTTGTTTGAGTATCTAGTTGCCCCCATTTTAGAATTCTCCTTTATGCAGCGCGCACTCGTTGGCTGCTTGGCGATTTCACTCAGCGCAGCTCCCATAGGCGTGTTCTTAATGCTCCGACGCATGAGTCTAACCGGTGACGCCATGGCGCACGCTATTTTACCCGGTGCAGCAGTCGGTTTTTTTATTGCAGGCTTATCGATTGAAGCCATGACCATTGGGGGCATTATTGCCGGCTGTACGGTTGCCGTTCTATCAGGACTGGTATCCAGGCTTACAGAGGTCGCTGAAGACACCAGCATGGCGGCGTTTTATCTGATATCTCTTGCCCTGGGCGTATTGATTATTTCTGTCAAAGGCAGTCAGATTGATCTCTTACATGTTTTATTTGGTTCCGCCTTAGCTTTGAATAACGAGGCGCTTTATTTACTCGGTGGTATTTGCTCCATTACACTCATTACACTTGCGGTTGTTTTCAGGCCTCTTGTGCTTGAGTGTATGGATAGATTGTTTTTACAATCGGTGAGCAAGTTAAGCCCAATTGCACACTTTTCCTTTTTGGTGCTGGTTGTGCTTAATCTAGTAGGTGGATTCAATGCCATCGGTACATTAATGTCAGTCGGCATGATGATTTTACCTTCTGCCGCAGCAAGGTACTGGGTCAAAGGTCTTGATAAGCTGTTACTACTTTCTTGCATCTTTGCCATGCTGAGCTGTTATATAGGGCTATTAATGTCCTATCATGCTGGCTGGCCAACTGGCCCCGCCATCATTCTGACCCTTGGAAGTTTATATGTTATTTCATTTTCATTTGGCATCAATGGTAGTTTATTAACACATCTTTCTAAACCGAAACATTTAAGTGCCTGACTGTCCAAATTAGCCGCCCAAATTACACATTATTGAGAGAAACAAAAGGTTCCTATGAAATCCTGGTTCAAAGCTATTGAGAATGATCAAGAGAGCACCGAGTATCCACTTGAAAAAGTACTCGCAGAATTAAACTTTAACGAAGACGGCCTGATTCCGGTCATTGCTCAAGATTATCAGAGCAAAGACGTTTTGATGTTTGCCTGGATGAATTTGACAGCCTTGGAAGAAACGCTCCAAACATCACGTATGTGTTATTGGTCTCGTTCCAGACAAGCTTTTTGGCGAAAAGGAGAGAGTTCGGGTCATTGGCAAACTATGAAATCATTAAGTACAGATTGTGATGGCGACGTATTACTCGCCATGGTCGACCAGGAAGGCGCAGCCTGCCATACAGAGAGACGCAGCTGCTTTTACCTTAAATTTGAAAATAAGCAGGTTCGAATAGTCTCAAACTAAAAATGGTATCAAGCTAAAACAAGTATTAAGCTAAAAACGGCATCAAACTAAGCGCTCGATAGCGCTTAAAAAAGCCTGTTCCATATTTTTAGTAAAGCCCTTTGCATTACATAGTTCAGACGCTAATAAGGTAGCACGAATGGTTGGCCTTAAAGCGCTTAGAACATCAGTATTTTCTGCGAAGTACTGCGCTTTGCTAATATAGTCACTTAAGTCATTGGCAATAAAGTCATCTAAGTTTGCATGCTTGAGAATACTCGCACTCACGCGTGCTGCATGCAACTTACCAAGGTAAGTCAGGGTAGGTACACCCATCCACAAGGCTTCGCATGTGGTAGTGGTACCATTATATGGAAAGGTATCTAAGGCTAAATCAACCTCATCATACAATTTTAAATGCGCTTCTTGATTTTCTATTCGATCTCTTAACATTAAGCGATTCGCTGGAATACCTTGCACCTTGAATAGTTTCAGAAAGCGTTGCTTAACTTCTACAAAGGCAAATTGTTTTGACTTAATTAACAAGCGCGAATTAGGCGTCGACTTCAATATCGCTGACCACGCCGCGATTACCTCCTCATTCACCTTTCTTAAATTATTAAAACTACCAAAGGTGAAGTAGCCATTTGTCTGGCAGGGAGATATTGGGTTAGGGGCAACATTAGCATTACCTTTGTAACTTAAAAAACCTGAAGGCAGTCGAAGCACTTGCTCTGAGCAATAAGCATTGTCATCAGCAGGATCAGCGATCTCATCTGTTATGCGATATTGCATGGCTGTTAAGCCTGTCGTATTTGGGTAACCCAACCAGGTCATTTGAATTGGCGCGGCTTGATAGGTAAAAATGCCCAGACGGTTAATGCCGGTATGGCCCGTCATATCAACAAGAATATCTATTTTATCTTGAAAGATAAGATCCGCTGCTTGCTTGTCTTTCAACTTGACTAAAGATCGCCAATGATCAGCCTTCTCTTGCAACCTTCTTGTCGTATCATCAATATGCGAACTGGCATAATAACAATACACCTCGAATTTTGACTTGTCATAATGATCAAGTAAGGGCTCGAAAAAATACGACACTGAGTGGGCATTAAAGTCTGGAGAGACATAACCAAGCCTGATACGGCCTTTTGGCTTTGAAAAAGCATAGCTTTTAGTATTTTCTGGGTGCTGTGTAAGATAAAAAGCATCCCACTTTTGATGCATATCCAAGACAGCGGCCTGATCAATATCTATGCGATAATTAGTCAGCAATAAACGGTTCGAATAAGCTGGAAAAAAGCCATATTGAACGGCTTTTTCATAGGCTTGATCGGCTTCGAGAAGTTTGCCTTGATCCTGATAGCAGCCAGCAAGATTATTATAAGCAGAGCCATTTTTCGGGCTCAGTAAAATAGCCTTATTAAAATTCTGGATCGCTTTCGTCAGCTGACCCAGCTCTTTCAAAACGATACCCAAGTTGGTATATATCTGAGAAACTTTCGGGCTAATTTTGACCGCTTTTTGCAGTCTCTTTAAGGCAAGTTCATTTTGCCCAAAGCGATTGGCTATGATGCCAAGAAGGTAGTTGGCATCTGGGTTTTTTGCATCTTGATGTAAAACCGTTAAAAAAATCTGCTCTGCCTGCTGAAGTTCACCGGCGTCAAAAAGCGCTGTGCCTCTTAACAGGAGTTGATAAATTTCAGGGGATACGCTTTTACTTTGTTTGTTTTTTTTCTGCTTAGTCATTGTCGCTATTCTTATAATGATTAACGCTTTTCAAAAGGATAGAAATTTAAAGTGAGCTCATATTCGTCAAGGATGTTTACTAAACAGGGCTTACTTTAAAGCGATTTGAAGAGCATGCAACTCTATACCAGAATCGATTACTTTACTAACCCAAGGGGGAGGGGATGGACATACTCATGCCCATTTCTATTACTTTATAATTTTTTTTGCCTTATTAGCCAAGGCCAATGGGAAAGAGACATACTCATACCTCTTTCCATTCATTTTAGGGCTTTACTGTGAGCCTATTTCTGTACGCTTTAAGGGCTTTTTAAGCACCTTTTCATAAAGAAATACCAGCGCCTCTCGAGCTTGATTCAAACGAGCACGAGACAAAGACATATTCTTCACAAGATAGCGTAAGAATTCTTTAACATTTTGTTCCGACAGCATTTTTGGGCTTTTAAGATCAAAATACGCAAGATATTGTGTAATCCAATGCTGGTAGGTATGGCTTGTACGTGTACTTAAATGCTGAACTCGAACCGCTTCTGCCAATTCAGTTGATAGGCCAGGCTGACATTCATCAAGCGCGATAGCTATACTCATAAATATTCCTTTTACTGCTTATAGAGACGGTTTTTGATTCTCACTTTCCATGTGTGAGTCTCTTATAATTATTGTATTTTTTATCGTGGATATTGCTAATTTCTATTATATTTATTTTGTCTGAGCAAGCAATCTATTACTTGATCAGAGCAGGTATTAACTTAGCTTTTTAAGGCTGCAACTTCATTGATATACTTCTGCATGGCTTCTTCAGAAGTTTTACCCTTTAGTTCTTCCCAAGCCATAAATTTAGCACGTGCAACAAAATCCATCATGCCTGGCTTTTTACCGGATACATCACCTTCAGTTGCTTGCTTATAAAGTGCGTACATTTGTAGTTTCTGCTCATTAGAAAGTTGAACATCGCCTTCTGCATTTTGAACAAATTCAACGGTTTCTTCGAAAGTTTTCTTTAAATCGCTCATGGGGTGTCCCTTTGTAAAGTGGCGCGATTATAGCGTGCTTAAATTGAGACCGATAGCTTTATCATGAAAACCACTATCCCAATTTTGAATATAATCACGCAGTTTTGTGATGTAGTTTGAAAAAAAACATAATAGACGGCATTATTCACCCTTTAGCAAAGGCCAGCAAACACTTCTTCAAATATAAGGAGTCACTGCCAGCAGTTTCACAACCAGATTTCACCTTAGGATTAGTCACCATGTCCAAAAAGAACAAGCTCAATAAAATTGTTAGTAACATTAATTCACTGCCTGGGTTTTTAAGAGTGAAGACGCTTTCCACCCTTTTTGGCAAGATGGTCAAATTTACGGGCACAGCCGGTACTAAAATTGAAGAGCTCACAGAACAAAGAGCAGTTATTAGCCTAAAGAATAAGAAATCGGTACAAAACCACATCGGCTCTGTACATGCTGTTGCCAGTATATTAATTGCCGAGTCGGCAACCGGTTACCTAGTCGGTATGAATATTCCAGATACATCGGTACCGGTCATAAAAACCATTAAAGCCGATTATGTGAAACGTGCATCAGGCAACATGAGAGCCGTTGCCACCCTAACAAAGAAACAAATTGCCGATATGCAGAAGCTCGAAAAAGGCGAAACAACGGTGAAAGTTACGGTGACCGATGCTGACGACAAAGAACCAATTTTAATGGAGATGGTCTGGGCCTGGACGCCTAAGCGCCGCAAGTAGTCCCAAACAGATATCAACTCAGATTGTGAGCAAGCTCGCCCAGTTGCTTAACCGCTTGTTCACGATCCTTAGTCCACTCATTGGCATAACTCAGCCTCACCGAGTGCCGATATTTCTCCGGGTTAGATGAAAAAATCTCACCAGGCGCGACCACAATACCTTTTGCTTTTGCCCGCAGATAAAACGCAGTACTATCCTGTGAATCAGGCAACTCTAGCCAGGCAACAAAACCCCCTTGAGGATTCGATAAACGCGTAGCCTCTGGGAAATATAAACACACTAATTCTTTCAGTCGATCACGTCGCGCTTTATAAGTTTCTCGTGCAAACCTCAAATGTCGATCATAACTACCTTTGGACAAAATATCTGAGACCGCCAGCTGCGGTAAGCAAAAGTGACTTGAACCACTTAAAAACCGCTCATACTCAATTTTTTCTATATATTTCCCAGGCATGACCCATCCTAAACCTAACTGCGGTTCTAACACTTTAGAAACTGAGGAGCAAAGCAATACTTGGCCTTTCGTATCAAAGGCTTTTACGGCTTTGGGTCGTTGTTCGTTATAGCCAAGATCGCCATAAATATCATCCTCTATAAAAGCAATATCATACTCATAAAGTAGATCCACTAACTTACGCTTATTTTCATCAGGCATTAAAGCGCCCATCGGATTACTGAAGCTTGGCACACTGAGTATCGTTTTGATTGGCCACTGCTCTAAAGCAAGCTTCAAGGCCTCAATACTCATGCCTGTTTTTGGGTCTGAAGGTATTTCAATCGCTTTAAGACCCAGTGACTCTATCAACTGTAATAAACCATAATAGCTAGGCGTTTCTACTGCCACTATATCCCCTGGCTGACACAAAACCCGCAGACACAAACCAATGGCCCCCTGGCACCCTGCTGTAATGACAATCTCATCCGGGCTCACCAATACGCCGGCATCTGTTGCCCTTCGTGCTAATTGTCGCCTGAGTTCTTCATTGCCTTTGCCTGAGTCATAACCAATGCCTAAAAACGCTTCAGTGCGCACTATTTGGGCAAAGGTTTTTTTAAGTTGCAAGAGTATAGGGAAATCATTTGCTGGAATCGCCGCACCCAGACTGACAAATTTCGGGTTGCTTGAGTCGCGCATCACATCCATTACGAGCTGAGATGTCGTAACCATTTTTGGAGAAGTTGTCTTGATTGATTGAATTTTTGGTTCTGAAAGCTGCTTGTTGATGGTTTTTTTAACGTAATAACCTGATTTCGGTTTAACTTCAATCAAACCCCAGTCTTCCAATAGGTTATAAGCCATTACCACCGTAGAGACACTTAGTTTTTGTTGCTTAGCCAAATAACGAATAGAGGGCAGTTTCTCTGAAATTTTATAAATATCCTGATTAATCTGCTCAGCTATCTTTTCTGCAAGGTTTTTATAAATCGGACTTTTCATAACAGATCTCTTCAATAAACACTTAAACCAGCACAGATCCTCTAAATAAGACCATTACAGTGACTATAAATCGAAATCTGTACCGCTAACAATAGCATATTTTTGAATCTGTTATGCCTAAGAGCGATTACGTATAGTACTCATCATTGAACAGTATTAAATTTGAAGTAACAAAATATGCAACGTTGCTAAATAGACAACAGGAGAAATAGCATGCTATCTGAGACTTATAAGCTACCGCATACCTTAGTGCCTAATCCGCCTTCTGCCACTGCTAAGCTCCGCACCTTATTGCTAAGCAGAAACTGGTCTTCCAGTCGTTATATCCCGAGAGTAGTAGCCGTTCTTAATAAAGTAATGGCCGCATTTAATAAAGCGATAGAAAAGCACATACAGCGCCAGAAGTTAACAAGTTTGACCACTGAACAACTAAGAGATATTGGCATCACTCATTCTCAAGCGATAGAAGAAGCCGGAAAGCCTTTTTGGCGATGAGGTAAATGGTCTTATTTTCTGCTATAAATAGGCTCTACTATCTATGCGTTGAGCCTTTATTTTTCTCATGCCAAATTTGAACATTATCCTAAATAGGAAGCTACCCCTTGTTACGCTATTAATGGCAGCATTGCTGTGCGCCACTTTTGTTATGTTTAAACAGCAGGATAATGATATATGGCAGCAAGCGACGAATCTTTATAAGCAAGACCTTCTTGCAGACGAACTACCCATTTATCTAGACTTTATCGAACGGCGTTTAAATATCCAACAAATTGGTTCGGCCGATTACCTAAGCCAGCTCCAGAACTACAGCGACAAAAAAGATACCGCTAAGCTGACGTCCCTAATATTATCTGACAATTTATTTTATCCCCATTTAAAAGAAAATGGCCGCCTGTATATGCCATCACTGGTCTTTGGCGCCTGGCAGGTTCAGCGTGAAGAGATTAACGATTTAGTCGCACAGTTAAGCGAGCAACGCTTTGCCCTTTTTCCATTTATTCAAAGAAGTACGCCGGCACCCGCTGATTTTATCACTCACCCTTTTGTAGAGTCATACAATCTGCGGTTTTTTATTAACCTAAGCTTATTTGTGTTGCTGACGGGACTGCTTGAGCGCTACCTCAGAAAAAGCACCTTACTGCTGCATCTCTTTCTCTCGTCTCTAAGCGGTTCAGTATTTTATTTGCTATTTTCTTCGCCCTATAGCCCTACGTTTCTTGGAAGCTCTGGTTTGATTTACGGTGTAGCTGGCGCTTTATGTGCAGTTGTATATTGGCACGTCAAAAGCGTAAAAAGACCAAAAAATTTGCAGAAATTAAGCCTTACCGTGATTTTACTGGTGCTTTTATTATTGGCTAAAAGTACCAGCGAATTGGTTTTTAATTTAATTGACCACAGCATTGGGATCAGCTATTTATTAACGGCACTATTAAGCTTCTCGGTATTCAGTTTAGCGAAGCAATTTAATCAAGAACAAGTACCAAATGACAGCCACCACAACTCCATGGAAGATTGGACATTCCGCACTGAAATGGCAGACGTAATGAATGCGATCGCTAATTTTAAGTTTGATATTGCCCGAGACGCTTTGAGAGGTTTGGCACAACGTTATCCGCAGTCAGCGCTTGTTCTTGAGCAGCGCTACCATCTTGAAAAGTTACAACCTGATGACGGAGATTACTGGGACTGTGCCAATCAGCTGATTCAATTATCGGTTAAAAAACAAGACTACCCCCGAATGAAACGTTTATTTCACGACATCCAAAAAAATGCAGCCTCCAAACAACGCGCAAGAGAAAGCTTAAAACCTGATAGTTATCATAAGATGATGATGGTATTTGTTAAACACGATGATTTAACTAAGGCTGAGCAAGCTTTCCTTTTTTTAGAGGTCGGCGGGAAAATAAATATAATTCGTGATGCTTGCTCATTATTGATTCAGGAGTTTAAAGTCAGAGGTATGACGGCTAAACAACAGCAATATCAGATGCTGTATGAACGTTTACACTGAGTGTTCAATACTTAAGTTTATAAGTACGTATGTTATACCATCAAAGAAGGATACGGATGATTCCAAAATGTGCGGTGATGCGAGTAGCGAGACCGACTGACAGATTAGATAATATTACCACTATGTATGTTGCTGGTTTGGGATTCGAGGTACTTGGAAGTTTCAAGGATCACGATGGGTTTGATGGTGCTATCCTTGGCCACCCAAAACATTTGTACCATTTAGAATTTACTCATCATTCTGGTACTACGGTTGGCAGTGCTCCTACAAAAGATAATTTGCTTGTGTTCTATATTTCCAATCATTGTCAATGGACGGCAAGTTGTGAAGCAATGGAAATCGCTGGATTTGAACGAATTCAATCTTATAACCCTTATTGGGACTCAGTTGGTAAAACATACCAAGATCTGGACGGATATCGTGTGGTTTTATAAAATGAGGAGTGGACTGACTAAATGCATAACAAATTTATCGCCCTAAAGGCCTTGACCTCGCTTCGTGAGGCCAGTTATAAAGGCGCTAAACACAAAGAGGTAGAAACGGCTGATGTTTACTGAAACTGTCATCGATTTGATTCGCCATGGAGAGCCAGTAGGCGGCCAAAAATTAAGAGGCGCTCAAGACGACCCTTTATCAGAATTAGGCTGGCAACAAATGCGGGAAAGCATAAGCAAACCTCAGCCCTGGACTAAACTAGTCAGCTCACCTTTGTCTCGCTGTCACGCTTTTGCAAGCGAACTCAGTCAGAATTTAAGCTTAGAGGTCTCAGTCGAACCCAACTTTCGAGAAATCCATTTCGGTGCATGGGAAGGACTCAAAATTAAAGACCTGATGAAAAGTGAACCACAGGCGCTGCGCAATTATTGGCAGGACCCAGACAACCACGCGCCCGAAGGCTCTGAGCGTATGTCTGATTTCATCCTTAGAATTCATACCGCATGGGATCAGCTAATTATCGACAATCAGGGCGAGCACACTTTGCTGGTTTGTCATGGTGGCGTTATTCGCGCTATTTTGATGCGCGTACTGGGTATGCCTAAAGAGAATTTATGGAACTTCGATGTGCCTTATGCAAATGTCAGTCGTCTTGTATACCATAATTTTCCAGATGGTGGTCAAACTGCACAGTTAAAATTTCACCAATCTGCTTTTTAGAGCAGCCAGCTACTTTAAGCGACGTTTAGACATAAGCCCACTACTTTGCTCTTCATCGTTATTAAGCTCCTTGCCACTTATACCTCCATATAAGTAGTTTTGACTTAGCGGTACTGCCTTGACGTGCGTCAAGGCATCACTTGCACTCTCGACATACACTTGTCGCATGACTAAATGGAGGAATGGATAGATGAAATCGCTGGCGGTGACCGCAGACTTGGCACCCTTACTAAACAAATATGATGTTTACGGCCCAAGATACACATCCTATCCTACGGCGCTTCAGTTCGACGAAAGTTTTACGGAAGAAGATTATTGCCGTCATGCTCAGTCAAGTAATCAGCTTCCTGTTCCTAAACCACTTTCTATCTATATTCATATACCTTTTTGTAAATCACTTTGTTATTACTGTGGCTGCAATAAAATCATCACCTCCAAGCAACAAATGGCAACCAATTATCTTGATTATCTCTATCAAGAAATTGAAATGCACGGCAAGTACTATGCGGATGACCGTCTACTCCAGCAAATTCATTTTGGTGGCGGTACACCTACATTTTTGAAGCCTCAACAATTACGTGAAGTAATGGAAGTACTGGCCCAATCGTTTCATCTAGGCTTACCTGACTCGCTCGAAATCAGCATTGAAGTTGATCCGCGAACAGTAACTTCTGATGAAATGACCGAACTGGTGAAGATGGGCTTCAATCGCATTAGCATTGGCGTACAGGACTTTGACCCCGATGTTCAAAAAGCCATTAACCGGGTTCAAAGCAAAACACAAGTCGAAGATGTCATACGCTCTGCGCGAGATAATAAAGTCGACTCAGTTTCTATCGATATTATTTATGGTTTACCAAAACAAACCCGCGCAAGTTTCTCTAATACTTTAGATGATATTATCCGCATAAAGCCAGATCGCATTGCTTTATATAACTATGCACATATGCCACAACGTATTCCTGCACAACGACTTATTCACGCGACAGACATTCCTGATACAGCTGAAAAACTTGACATATTTACCGATAGCATCAGACGATTAACCGAAGCGGGTTACATTTATATCGGCATGGATCACTTCGCATTACCCACAGACAGTCTAGCCATCGCACTTAAAACCGGTGGTCTACAGCGTAACTTTCAAGGTTATTCGACACATGCGGAATGTGATGTCATTGGCGTTGGTGTGAGTGCCATTAGCCGTATTAATGATAGTTTTAGCCAGAATGTGACTGAAATTTCCAAATATAAAGCGGCTATTATCAAAGACGATTTACCGATCAAACGAGGCGTTAACTTAACAACAGATGACCGAATTCGTGCCGATTTGATCCAACAAATCATGTGTGATGGCATCATTGACTATAGTGATTTCGGTGAAGGGCATGATATCTTTTTCCACCGCTATTTCAGTGAAGAACTCGGTAGCTTAGATGCGCTAGCAGATGACGGTTTGGTCGATATAAATGACTACGGCTTTAAAGTCACACCCAAGGGGCGCATCTTTTTACGCAACATTGCGATGAAGTTCGATGCCTATTTAACACAAACAAAGCTACAGCTTAATGAACAACCAAGGTATAGTAAAACTCTTTAATATTATATTGAAGTGGTCTTTGGTCATGGCTAATCAACATTCGCCGATATCTCCCTCATTCTTAAAGTGCAGCCAATGCTCTTTAAGTAAACTCTGTCTACCTGTCGGTCTCGACGCTCAAGACATGATGTCGCTTGAAAAAATCATCGAAGCCTCTTCGCCGTACAAAGAAAATGAAACCGTATACCAGTCAGAAGATAATTTTGAACGCATTTTTGCAGTCAAATCAGGTATGTTTAAAACGGTGGTCATGGATGCCAATGGTAATGAGCATATCGTGGGTTTTCATCTTCCGGGTGAATTATTTGGCCTTGATGCCATCTATCCACAAAAATATATTACTTCTGCTATCTCTTTGGGTACCTCTTCAGTCTGCGGCATAAACTACAATGACTTAGAAGGTTTGGCGACAAAACTCCCCTCGCTTCAGCGCCAGTTATTTAGCTTGATGAGTAAGGAAGTACATACTTCACAATCAATGGCCGTCGAGCATGCCGCAGATCAAAAACTTGCAGGATTCATTATCACTTTATCCGCTCGCTACAAGCAACGCGGGTACTCTGAAACACGCATTAATTTAATGATGCCACGTCGCGATATTGCCAACCATTTAAATATGGCTGCCGAAACAGTTAGCCGTTTATTTAAACGCTTCCAGAAAGAAGGTCTACTTGAAATTAAGCGCACTGATTTAAACATCATCAATATGGAAGGGCTCAGAGTACTGGCAGGCTGCAGCCCATCAGACGAACCTTAAAAAATAGCTAAGTGAAACTCAGTTTCCCGTTTTCTACACATTGTTTCCTTTATCATCTTTAAGGTAAAGTGAGCACTTAGGAAAATATCATTAGGGAATGAAAATGAAAGCTATAATCTTATCTGCTTGTTTAGTTGCTCTCGGTGCACTTTCAATTCAAATCACGACTGACCACTACCGTTATGATTTTTATAAATGGGCCATTGAATTTGAAGCATCCAATGCTCAGTTAGCGGCTAAAACCATCGAACTTAATAAACATTCTTTCTCCTACCTGGAAAGTCCTAGAACTGAAGGACAAGAAACGATCATCATGCTGCATGGCTTTGGTGCCAGTAAAGAAAACTGGTTGCGCTTTTCAGCGCCCTTATCTGAAAAATACCACCTTATAGCACTCGACCTGATGGGGCATGGAGAAAATACGCGTGATTTAGAACAATCCTATAGTATTGCGAGCCAAGTTGAGTATGTTCGTGAAATCGCAGAAAAATTAAAACTTAAGAAGATTCACCTTATTGGCAATTCAATGGGGGGCGCCATATCCTCTCTATATGCCGCGACTTATCCTGAACAAGTTCAATCGGTCGTTTTGATCAGTCCTGCTGGCATTCATGATATTCCATCTAGAATGGACGAATTACTAGCCGAAGGTATCAATCCATTAATCGCCAATACGGTTGATGACTTTGAGAATTTACTGTCTTTCGTCATGGAAGATACGCCCTATATTCCCGCCGCTATCACCAAAGTTGAAGCAGAAAAAGCTGCCAGCCGTGTTGAGATCAATCAGAAGATATTCAAAGACTTACGTCATGACTTAGAAGGTGGCTTTGAGAATAAACTCGCAAAGATTAAATCGCCCGTTCTCATTATATGGGGTGACCATGACCGGGCTATTAATTTCGAAAATATCGATAAATACGCAGCACTGATTCCCAATGCTCAAAAACTGGTGCTCAAGGATATTGGTCACTTGGCGATGATTGAAGCCCCTAACGTAGCCGCTACCGCGACACTCGAATTTATGCCAAAAGGATAAGTCTTTAATTTTCTGAAATTTAAAACTAAACCCTAGCACTCGAGTTTTTGCTTGGGTTTAGTGAAGCTAAAACCTCGAGAATTAAACTATTAAATAAACGATAAACAGTAGAGCGAATACCAAATTTCCTACCCCTACCTTCAGCAGCTCTGCTCTCGGAAAATCGAATTTTATATAACAGATCAGTGACGATATAAAAGACCAGAGTTTAAGGGCTATGCCAAATACCAATAAAGATACAGCCAGTTCAGGTACAAAAAATACATACAGATAAATAGCAGCAAATATAAAAGCTGTTCCCCCTGTAAATAGCCGGTATTGCATATAATCTAAAGGAATCGCATTCATGTCCTGGACGTATTCCGGGGACTTAAACCACATCATAAGTGCACCCACTAAATTATATAAAGCAGCCGCAATCAGCACATATTCCATATTAGCCTTCCTTGTTAGTCAAAAAATAGAGCAAACAGTATTTACCATATTGAAGACGATTTCAAACGAGCGTTTGAATATTACGTTTAAAGTGAAAAGACCTAGATTTAATTTGCATTCAACTCTCGCTATGACTCACTATATGTTTTTGAGGCAATAGTTAGGGATCAACATCATCATGGATAAAACCGTACTCTTACAAAATCTAAAAGCCTATAGCCCAGGAATTATTTAGTGGACCTGCATCTTTCAAAAATGCTCACTATGCTAGAAAACCAATTCAATGCGAATCTGACTGAATGGGAAAAATTCTTGGATTTCTTTCGTCTGCAACAGCTAGAAGAAGGAGAGCACTGGGTCAGGGTCGGTGAATTATGCGAAGATTTTTTCTACATTTCTGAAGGCATTGTACGTATTTACTATGTCGATCAAGAAGGTAATGAAGTAAATGAAGGTTTTTATGATGAAGGGAAATTACTCGGCCCGATCTCCAGCTTCGCCAATGGCGCACCTTGCCAGTATTTCATTCAGGCTCTTGAACCTTGTACTTTGGTCGTTGCGAACTATCCGCAATTTCATGCTTATGCTTATGATAAACCGGAGTTACTTCGTTTTGAAATCACCTTCATGCAAAGCTTGTTTGTAAGTAATGCCAAGCGTGATGCCAAGCGATTATTAAGCAATGGCGAACAACGCTACCGCTGGTTTTGTCGCGAATATCCACACTTTTTGGAACGTATTCCCCAGTATCATATTGCCTCTTTTTTAAGTATGACGCCCGTGAGTTTATCGCGACTCAGAAAGAAGTCTCTAGAATAGAATTTTATTTATATAGCAAACCGTGCCCACGATGCCCCCTAAGCTGACATATTATTCAACAAAAAAGCTGAGTATGGATGACCATACTCAGCTTTAGATTGGTACATGTTGCCGCTAGATATTAGATATTAGATATTAGATATTAGATATCCAAAGCTAAACGCGTACCTTGGTTTATTGCACGTTTCGCATCTAATTCAGCTGCGACATCGGCACCACCAATCAAGTGGTAAGGTTTATTCAAACCTTCAACCAATTCACGCAAGGGCTCTTGGCCAGCACATAAGATCACGTTATCAACGTCCAGGACTTTCTTCTCACCCGCAACGTCGATGTGTAGACCTTGGTCATCAATCTTCTCGTAAGTACACGCTGGGACCATATTGATGCCTTTGTTGTTTAGGCCAGTACGGTGAATCCAGCCAGTGGTTTTACCTAACTTGGCACCGACTTTTGATTTCTTACGCTGTAGCAAGTAAATCTCACGCGCAGAAGGCGTAACATCGGCTGTCACACCTTCGATACCACCACGTGCCTGAAGCGTCATATCGACACCCCATTCTTTCATGAAGGCCTCAATATTCTGGCTGGTTGCTTCACCTTGATGCGCCAAGTATTCTGAAACATCAAAGCCAATACCACCGGCGCCAATCACGGCCACTTTTTTGCCGACGTTTTTCTTATCACGTAAGACATCAAGGTAACTGAGTACTTTCTCATGATCGACACCTTCAATTTCAGGCGTTCTAGGCGCGATACCTGTCGCTAGAATAATCTCATCGAAGTCATCATTTTCAAAGTCAGCCGCCGAAACGCGCTTACCTAACTCTAGCGTCACGCCTGTTTTTTCAATCATCTTACCGAAGTAACGAATGGTTTCGAAAAACTCTTCTTTTCCTGGTACTTGCTTGGCGATATTGAACTGCCCACCGATCTCATTTGATGAATCAAATAAAGTCACTTTATGGCCACGCTCTGCAGCAGTGGTCGCAAATGCCATACCAGCAGGACCGGCACCAATGACTGCAAGATTTTTAACTTTCTCGGCCGGTGAAGAGGCAAACTCCGCTTCGTGACAAGCACTTGGATTCACCAAACAACTGGTCATTTTGCCACTGAAGACGTGATCCAAACAGGCTTGGTTACACCCGATACAGGTATTAATTTCATCACTCTTACCGGCTGCAGCTTTTTCTACAAACCTAGCATCAGCCAGGAACGGACGCGCCATTGACACCATATCGGCATCACCACGTGCAAGCACTTCTTCAGCAACTTCAGGGGTATTGATACGGTTTGAGGTAATCAGCGGAATATTCAGTTCTTTCTTGAATTTTGCAGTCACCCAAGTAAAAGCAGCACGGGGTACTTTCGTTGCAATCGTGGGGATACGCGCTTCGTGCCAACCGATACCGGTATTAATAATGGTTGCGCCTGCGGCTTCAATAGCTTTACCTAGTTGCAGTACTTCTTCATAGGTACTGCCACCTTCTACCAAATCAAGCATCGATAAACGATAAATAATAATGAAGTTAGTACCCACGGCTTCACGGGTACGACGCACGACTTCAACCGCTAAACGCATGCGGTTTTCATACTCACCACCCCATTCATCATCCCGGTGATTGGTACGTTTTGCCAAAAACTGGTTTAAGAAGTAACCTTCCGAGCCCATGATTTCGACACCGTCATAACCGCCTATTTGCGCATGTACACCTAGCTGTACGATGTCAGCTATTTGTTTTTCAATGCCCTCTTCATCTAATTCTTTTGGTTTAAAAGGGTTGATCGGCGCTTGAACTGCCGAGGGTGCCACAGACTTAGGGTTAAAGGCATAACGCCCGGTATGTAAGATCTGCATACAAATCTTAGCACCCTCTTCATGAACCGCATCGGTAATCTCACGATGCTTAAGTGCATCTTCTTCTGTTTTGATCAGTTGTGTCATAGGGTGAGTGGCACCTTCTGCATTAGGACCAAAACCACCTGTTACAATCAACGCCACCCCACCACGTGCACGTTCAGCGAAAAATGCCGCCATACGGGTCAGACCATCTTTCTCTTCTTCAAGGCCTGTGTGCATTGAGCCCATGAGTACACGGTTTCTCAGTGTTGTGAAGCCTAAATCTAAAGGTTGTAACATGTTTGGATACGTATTTTTAGGGGATAACTCTGACATTTCTCTCTCCGCTCTCTATCTCAGGGGACTTCTTAATCTTTTTTATTCGAACAACTCGCGTCTACTGTTAGGTAAATGACTAAGAAGTTCGCTAGTGTGGATAATCCTAGTCGAAACCTTAAATTTAGTCCTTATCATTTGTTAATGAGCTAATAATTTTTCATCGTGATAATGGTGTTAACTAATCATTATTAATAAAGACGTACTTTCAGCTTAGGTACTTCTAGGAACTCTATATGGAGAATAGCACCATGCAAAAATATTGCGCACCACTAACCGACATGAAATTTCTTTTGCAAGCGATGAGTACGACCTATATCGAAGATCTGGACATGGTGCTAGACCAAGCAGCCCACTTCATTGAACAAGAATGGTTACCTGTTAATGCCTTGGGTGACCAACTAGGTTGCCAATTTGAACAAGAAAAAGTAAGCCTTACACCAGAATTAAAAACCGCATTTACACGTTATGTTGAAGCCGGCTGGATGTCTGTCACCATGCCAGAGCAGTGGGGTGGCCAGGCTTTGCCTGAAGTTATTGGCTCGAAAATTGGTGAGGTGTTAACGAGCTCAAACCAGGCCTTGTGCATGTTTTCTGCATTGACAATGTCGGCCTGCAAAGCCCTAATCGCTTTCGGTTCTGAAGAGTTAAAGCAAACTTATTTACCGAAGATGGTGACCGGGGAGTGGACTGGCACCATGTGCATGACCGAAGCGCATTGCGGGTCAGACTTGGGTTTGATCAAGACCTCAGCCAGTCAACTTGATGACACTCGCTTCGAAATATCAGGTAACAAGATATTTATTTCAGCAGGTGAGCATGACGCGAGTGACAACATTATCCACTTGGTGCTAGCGAGAATTAAAGGTGCACCTAAGGGCATTAAAGGTTTATCGCTGTTTTTAGTACCAAAAATATTTCCACAAAGCAGCCAATTAAACGCAGTGTCTTGCATTGGTATTGAAGAAAAAATGGGCATTCATGGTAATCCAACCTGCACCATGAGTTTTGACGCTGCGACAGGCTATCTGGTCGGTCGACCCAATGAAGGCATTAAAGCCATGTTTACCATGATGAACGAAATGCGCTTAGGTACGGCACTTCAGGGTATTGGTTTGAGTGAGCAGGCCTTTCAAAGCAGTTATCAATATGCCATTGATCGCACACAAGGCAAAAGTTTAGATAAGAGTACTAAAAGTGATGCGCCTGCCGATACACTCATTCAACATGCAGATATACGTCGCATGCTGATGAGTCAAAAAGCCTTTGCCGAAGGTGGTCGGGCTTTTGCTCATTATTGCGCCGAGTTATTGGACAAGGAAAAACAACAGAGCGATGCTGAATCCTCTAAGTTACTGGGTTTATTAACCCCCATAGCAAAAGCCTTTCTGACGGAAACAGGCCTAGAATCCGCCAGCTCTGCCATTCAAGTTTATGGTGGTCACGGTTTTATTAAAGAGTCAGGCGTCGAGCAGATTTACCGCGATGGTCGTATCGCAACCCTTTATGAAGGTACAACCGGCATTCAAGCTTTGGACTTATTAGGCCGAAAAGTTCTGGGAGATCAAGCGCAGGCTTTATTGCTATTCACCAAACAGCTGCATCTTTTATGCAAAGAAGTAGAAGCCAGTGAGAATAATGAATTGATCTCATTGGCAAACTTGCTAAAGCCTTATAGTAAAGAATGGCCCCAATTAGCCCAGCAACTTGGTATGAAAGCCCTGCAAGATCATGAAGAGGTCGGCGCGGCCGCTTATGACTTCATGATGTATTCGGGTTATATCACTTTGGCGTATTTCTGGTTAAAAATGGCGAGCACAGCTGCGAGTCACCTAACAAACGATAGTACAGAATTTAACCCGAACTTCTTATCAGCAAAAATAAAAACCGCTAGATTTTATTTTGAAAAGCTTTTACCGAGAACTCAAACTCATAAATCCAGTATGTTGACGGGAAAAGATGCTGTCTCTAGTTTAAATAAAGATGAATGGCATTTTAGTTAAAGTATCAAGCCCTACCAAAGTTAGAAATTTACCTAGTCTAGCCAATTCAAGATAAATAAATGGCAAGATAAATAAGAGACATAAAAAAGCCCCGGTGAAAACCGAGGCTTATTTGCCGTTTGTTTAAACCTTACACGCAGGTTTAAGCAAACTTAAAGTTCTTTTGGACCTGCCGCTACAATCTCATCAGCAACATCAAACTTTTTGAAGTTCTCAACGAATTGAGAAATCAAGTCTGCTGCTTTAGCATCATAGGCTTCTGCACTTTCCCATGTATTGCGTGGGTTAAGTAACTTAGCGTCAACACCTTCTAATGAAGTCGGTACATCCAGGTTCAATGCTTCTAAGTGCTCAGTTTCAGCATCCGCTAGGGCACCGTTCTGAATGGCACTAATGATGGCACGCGTTACCGGAATACTGAATCGTTGACCCGTACCAAAGGCACCGCCGGTCCAACCCGTATTAACCAGGTAAACTTTTGAACCAAACTCTTCCATACGCTTCATTAACAACTCAGCATATTCGCCCGCTGGACGAGGGAAGAAAGGCGCTCCGAAACAGGTAGAGAACGTTGACTTAAGTTTTGAGTCAGAACCCATTTCTGTTGAACCAACCAAAGCAGTGTAACCACTTAGGAAGTGATAAGCCGCGCCTTCTTTACTCAACAAAGATACTGGAGGCAATACGCCCGTCATATCACAGGTTAAGAAGACAATCGCATTTGGCTCGCCTGCCAGGTTCTCAGCAACACGTTTTTCCACATGCTCTAAAGGATAAGCACAACGACCATTTTCTGTCAGGCTAGTATCTGCGTAGTCAGGGAGTCGTTGCTCATCATCTATTTTGACGTTTTCAACGATCGCACCGAAACGAATGGCATCCCAAATGATAGGCTCGTTTTTCTGAGACAGATCAATTGTTTTGGCATAACAACCACCTTCAATATTGAAGACAACGCCTTTACCCCACCCGTGCTCATCATCACCGATTAAAGCGCGTGCTGGATCTGCAGAGAGTGTTGTTTTACCTGTTCCTGATAAACCAAAGAATAGGCATGTTTCGCCATCATCACCGACATTTGCTGAACAATGCATGGGTAATACATCTTTTTCAGGCAATAAGAAATTTTGTACAGAGAACATGGCTTTCTTCATTTCGCCCGCATAACGCATACCGGCGAGTAAGACACGACGCTTAGCGAAGTTGATCATTACTGTGCCATCGCTATTGGTGCCATCTCGTTCAGGAACACATTCGAAGCTAGCAACGTTCAGGATTTCCCACTCTTGCTTGTCTGCCTGGTTGTACTGTTCAGGGCGAATAAACAAGTTACGGCCAAACAGGTTCTGCCAGGCAGTTTCAGTCGCCACTTTTACCGGTAAATAATACTCGGGATCAGCGCCAACATGAAGGTGAGAGAGATAACTATCCTTCTCGGCTAAATAGGCTTCAACACGTTCCCATAAAGCATCAAACTTTTCTGAGTCAAACGGTCTGTTAATTGGACCCCAGCTGATGGCATCCGAAGTACTCGGTTCATCAACAATATAACGGTCCATCGGTGAGCGACCAGTTCTTTTTCCGGTTGTAACGACAAAAGAACCATTGGCAGCTAATCTGCCTTCTTTGCGCTCAAGTGCATGCTCAACTAATGCAGCAGAGCCTAGATCAATATAAGTGTTACTCACTTCGACCTCACTTGGGTTAAGTTTGACCTCACTTTGTTTATCAAAGCGGCCTCTAAAAATTGGGGCGTAATTATGCCAAATTGCTGGTCAAAAAACGACTTTATTTATTTTTAAGCTATCTTTGTCACAATTAATCACATTTGAGGATTAACAGCTTTCACTTACCAACATTTATGCACAAAAACTATTATATTTCGAACTTTAATTTCAGAAAATCGAGATACCTGTATGTCGATTAAAGCTTTAAATCTATCGCTTGAAAATTAATGCGCCTTGCCTAATTTGAATAAAGATTGGATATCAGCACGATCGAAAGCGTAACTTGTTCCGCAAAATTGGCAGGCCACTGAAATCTCGGCTTCTTCTTCGAGTATTTCCAAGGCTTCTTCCTGGCCTAATTGTTCAATCGAGGCCAGCGTTCTTTCTCGTGAACATGAGCATGAAAAACTCACCACTTCTTGCTCATAAGAAATTATTTTTTCTTCATGGAATAAGCGCATTAATAGGGTTTCATTGTCCGTATTTAATAATTCATCTTTCTTCAAGGTTTTGGCAAAATGGATAATTCGATCCCAGGCATCCTGATCTTCAAGCTCACGATAATCAGGTAGCTTTTGAAGCATTAGCCCAAAACAGCCCTCATCATCGGCCCCCAGCAACAGGTAAGTATCTAACTGTTCAGATAATTCAAAATACTGAGCCAGACAGTCACTCAAGTTGTTACGCTCTAAGGGCACGATACCCTGGTAGCGCTGGCCTTTATCCGGATCGATGGTAATAGCCAACTGTGCATTACCTAGTAACTTGCTTAGCGCTTCACCTTGAGCCACATCTCCGTCCCAATTAACCAAGCCCCTAAATGTGCGTTTATTGCTTGCTTCAGCCATTAACAAACTAACCGGCCCTTTGCCTTCAGTCCCCATACTTCTGGCATGAATCGAAAGACGACCATCAAACTTCAATGTACCGGTGAGTAATACCGATGCAGCAACTGCTTGCCCAAGCAATGCCTTGATAACGGGAGGGTAGTCCACTCCCTGAGTCGCTTCTTGAAAACTAGCCCCCAAACGCACCCATTCACCTCGAATATGAAGCTCTTCAAAAAGAAAGCGTTGAAAGGTATCACTATTAATCATGTATTTTTCCAATAGGTTGTAGGTTATTTAGGCATCTCAGAAATGGTCTGTCATGAATGACAGATTTTAAGAATCATCTGCCCCATGTTCAGATTCAGCATTAATATTTTTAAAACGATGAATACGTCGCCGGTCACGTTTAGTCGGCTTACCAAGCGTCATAGGGTGATCTCCCATATGCTGCTTGCGTTCTAAGAGTGCTTTTTCTCTTTTGATTATGCTTTCGGGTGTTTCTAAATATAAGGCTTGTGCCAAGGTCGCATTTTTACGCTGCCCGCTAATCGCTTGCACAATCACAATTTTATCAAGCCAACCTTGCCTAATACTTAATTCAGCACCCAATTCTACCGCTCGGCCGGGTTTACAACGTTGTTGATTGTACTGCACTTTACCACCATCAACGGCTTCTTTAGCTAAGCTGCGGGTTTTAAAAAAACGGGCGGCCCAGAGCCACTTATCAATTCGAACCTTCTCTTGATCACTCATACTCATGCTCACTCATACGAACGCTTATTCTTTTGGGGTGGTGAGGACTCCCTAGGCATCTGTATTTACCCCGGTTAATAAATCCATAAAGTCATACACTAGCGGAAACTGATTTTCTTCTCGAGGGGGTTTTTGGCTATCAGGTTGAGCGATAGAAAATAAGTGGCTGATGCCAAACGCTTTCGCAGAGGCTAGAACAGCTTCATTATCATCAAAGAAAGCTGTCTTTGCTGGCTCAAAACTGCGTTTAGCCTGAAGCAAGCTCCAGAACGTAGGGTCTTCCTTCGCTAAACCATAATCATGAGAGCAAATTATTTCATCAAAAAAATGCCCTAAGTCTGTTTGTTCCAGTTTCAACTCAATACTGTCACGATGCGCATTAGTCACGATAGCAACGTCCAAGTTAAGACGACGAAGTTTTTCTAAAAAGTCTTTTACATGCGGCCGATACGCTATTCGGGCACTGACCTCCCTTTTTAGTTCGACAATATCAATATCCAACTCATCAGACCAAAAATCCAGGCAATACCAGTTCAATGAGCCTACATGCGTTTCATACATATCATGCAGACGCTTGAGGGTCTCTTCGTGAGCTAGGTTTTTCAGCTCGGTATAACGTTTTGGCAAATGTTCAAGCCAGAAGTAGTTATCGAAATGAAGGTCCAACAAGGTACCGTCCATATCAAAAAAGACTGTTTCTATTTTATTCCAGTCAATCATAAATCACTCTATAATGCTGTTCGCTACAAAACAGCTATTTTAGCGCTCAAGCCTGATTTATTACAAACACTCTGTTCTAAACACTGCTTTAATAAGCTTAGTTTCATAAAGCATAGAACTTTTATGCTTAGCCCTAAAAATTTTATACCCATTAAAAACGAGATTGTCATGTCTGATCTAAAAGACTTTTTTATCCCACTCAAACAAATTGTAGTAGCAGCCGGTGAAGCTATTCTACAAGTGTATCATTCTGATGAACCTATCGCTGTTGAAAGTAAGTCTGATGACTCCCCTGTCACCAAAGCAGACCATGCGGCTCATATAATTATTGATAAAGGCTTAAAATCCCTTGCCACACACTACCCCGTATTATCTGAAGAAGGCGGTATGCCTGAGTTTGAAGAACGTCGCCAATGGCAACGGTACTGGTTAGTTGATCCCTTGGATGGCACTAAAGAGTTCATTAATAAAAATGATGAGTTCACCGTCAATATAGCACTCATTGAAGGTGGAGAAGCTATTCTAGGCATGGTTTATGTGCCCGTCACAGGTGCACTTTACTACGGGGCTAAAAGCGCAGGAGCCTGGAAAGAACTTGAGGGTGAAACGCAAAAAATTCAGGTTAGCCCTGTTACCTTTAAGCAGAAACTAACTGTTGTGGGTAGTCGTCGTCATGGGGCAGAAGCCTTAGAAGCAATGCTCAAAAATGTTGAACCAAAATTTGAGTCTATTGAGCTGGTCAGTATGGGAAGTTCTTTAAAAATTTGTGCCATCGCAGAAGGTACGGCTCACTGGTACCCACGCCTCGCGTTAACCAGTGAATGGGACACCGCGGCAGCGCATGCAGTATTAAATGCAGCGGGCGGTAAAATCATGAATATTGAGCTGGAAGCTCTCGATTACAATCAAAAAGCAGATATTCTAAACCCTTACTTCCATGCTGTTGGTGATAGTCACTTTGACTGGGAAGCAATGATTCGAGAATCAGCATAACTTTTTAGTTTGTTTGATATCTAAGCTATCTAAATTGCAAACAAAAAAAGAGGCGAATAACATCGCCTCTTTATTCTTACCTTATTCTCTTTTCTTTACGCGCTTACCTTTAACAAAGAATCTAAAGCACTTTAGCCTTAATATTCGTTTGGCTCATCCATCGTCACTGTTGAACTTACTTTTCGGCCACTAATGGTACAACCCAGACAGCGAATAAAAGCAGTACTAAAAGGCTTTTCGACCAACTGATCAAAAGATTCACCAATATTTCCACCTAAGGCAGAAAAAGGCGATGAGACTATAAATATAGCGGCTCCAAGAACGGTTGTCACAATCATGGCGGGTCTAACAAAGAGTGCGTCTCCCGTCATTGCCAATGCCGAAGGCTGTTCTTCAACGGTGCCAGCCCATCCCACAGAAGGCAATGCCAGCACACAGCTTAGTATTACCACTTTTAAAGTATTGAACATTCTTGAATGCATTTATAACGTCTCCCTTGAGTGCTTGTCGGTGCTATCACCAATATGTAATGACTACATTAATTCTAGTATAGACGGATTATCAATACTGTCGAATCCTCACGCCGCTTTAAGTTTGACAGTGCTTACAAAAAACTGTCGAACGATTATTCAGTCTAATTTCTTGTAGCGTAGACCCGCATTTTTTACACGCTTTACCCCTTCGACCATAAACATATAACTGTTGCTGAAAATACCCAGGCTTGCCATCACTGCCCACAAAATCTTTTAAGGTTGTGCCGCCTTGCTCAATCGCTAAACTTAATACTTCTTTAATTTTTTCTACAAATAAGTTCATTCGTTTCAATGAGATACGATTAACAGCCCGTTTAGGATGTATGCCTGCCATGAACAGTGCTTCGTTTGCATAAATATTACCCACGCCGACCACTAGCTTACTATTCATAATAAACTGCTTCGCTGTGACTTTTTTCGTTTGTGCGGCCTGATATAAATACTCGCCGGTAAAACCCATATCAAAAGGTTCGAGACCTAAAGTCTCGATTAGCACATGTGATGACCAATCAGGGGCCCATAAGACAGAACCAAAACGTCTGGGGTCATTAAAGCGAATAATTTTTCCAGACGCTAAATGAAAATCGAGATGATCATGTTTTTGAGCAGCCATCGTCGAATCGACGACACGTAAACTGCCCGACATGCCCAAATGTATCAATACACTGCCCTTATCAAAATGCAAAATAATATATTTGCCTCTTCGGGTAATGTTTTTAACGATAGTAGCCCTTAATTCATGAACTTCTGGGGAAACCGGCCAACGCAGAGAACCATTACGCACTTCGACAAATTCTATCAATTGATTTTGTAAAAATGGCTCAATTCCTCGTCGAGTAGTTTCAACTTCTGGTAATTCAGGCAAAATAGCTCCTAGATAGCTTTCTTTAATAAGGATCAATAAGTGTCAACTCAATCATTCAAGCAGCATTCGGACAATAAATCTCCCTTAAAATATCTGGGGGTTGATGCTGGTGGTACCTTTACTGACTTTGTGCTGATTGATCAACGTGGCTGGCACATTCATAAAGTGCTCTCAACGCCGGATAATCCTGCCCAAGCCATTCTCAAAGGTATTGTCGATCTTAAGCTTGCAGATGATATTGAAGCAGGTTCTGTTTGCATTATCCATGGTAGTACTGTCGCCACGAATGCAGTTCTTGAACGAAAAGGCGCCAAGACGGTTTATGTCACCAATAAAGGTTTTAAGGATATACTCACCATTGGGCGACAGACCCGGAAAGAGTTATACAACCTGAATCCCCAACCACCAACACCTCCTGTCCCAGCTAACTATTGCCTAGAAGTCGACTGCCGCCGGGATGCGCAAGGCAATGTGCTACAAAGTTTAACCCAGGAAGATATCAAAACCCTAGTTGAAGAAGTTAAAGCCCTAGCCCCTGAGTCAATTGCGATAAACTTATTATTTTCTTTTCTCAATGATAATGAAGAAAAGCAGCTTGAAGCCGCACTTGAAAAAGAATTTTTCATCTCCCGCTCTTCGTTTGTCCTGCCAAAGTATAAAGAGTATGAACGCGGCATGGCGACCTGGCTAAATGCTTCGCTTGGCCCTAAAGTAAGCGCTTACATAGAAGAACTAAGTCTCTCACTGCCAAACTGTTCAGTCTCAATTATGCAATCCTCAGGTGGCACCATTGCCGTTGATCAGGCTGCAAAGCGTGCTGTGAATTTATTACTGTCCGGTCCTGCAGGCGGTTTATCCGCGATCAGAACTCTGGGTGAACAATGTAGTAGTACTCGGCTGATGAGCTTTGATATGGGCGGCACGTCTACTGATGTAGCTTTGATGGATGGCGACTTTCAACTCACTGACGAAGGCAAGATTAATGACTGGCCTGTCGCTATTCCCATGTTGGAAATGGAGACCATAGGTGCAGGCGGCGGGTCGATCGCCTGGCTGGATGAAGTCGATATGTTGCACGTTGGGCCTCAGTCAGCAGGCTCAAAACCGGGCCCGGCATGTTATGGCTTGGGCGGTGAGGAAGCCAGTGTCAGTGATGCCAACCTTGTGCTGGGCCGCTTAAGACCCGACGCATTTTTAGGCGGCGCCATGACATTGGATGCTAGCGCGGCAACCAGAGCGATATCCAGGCTAAGTCAGAACCTGGGGATGACCACACTTGAACTTGCTGAAGGTATCCTCAAACTTGCCGAACAACAAATGGTCAGGGCACTGCATAGTATCTCGATACAAAAGGGCTATGACCCGAGTGACTTCACTCTATGCTGTTTTGGAGGAGCGGGGGGCATGCACGTGTGCGAACTTGCAGAGCAAATGAACATGGCGCAGGCCATCATTCCAGCCAACAGTGGTGTGTTATCCGCCTACGGCATGCTGACAGCGCCTAAACAAAGGCGGTTAACCAAAACCTATTTTGCACTTTTGTCCGAAGCTTCTGACAATATTTTGGAATTACATTTTCAGGAAATGACCACAAAGGGCCAGGATGAATTAGTCAAAGAAAAAGTTCAGCCTGAAGCAATAAAAGCACAATGTTCACTCGATTTACGCTATCAGGGCCAAAGTTTTACGCTGAATGTTCCTTATTCAGAGCAAAGCGAAGCGCAGTTTATTCGCCAGCATCAACATCAATACGGCCATACTCTCGACTCGCCAGTTGAAATCGTCAACTTATGCGTATCGGTTTCTGCTGATGCAGTTAAACTCGCTCAAGCGCCTGGTTTAGCGCACTCCAAGACATCGCCTATCAAGCAGGTGACTTTACCTTTGGAAGATAGACTTGTGCCAATTTATCAAAGAGAGCAATTAGGCCAGGAAGACCTGATACTCGGCCCGGCTATTATTATCGAAAAAGTCTCAACTACCTGGTTAAAAAAGGGTTGGCAATTATCCTTGGATGCTTTTGGTCATATGCACTTAAGTCGAGTTTAAATTTTTCCCGGCTCAGTGCAAACACCTGCTTGAGAATTTTTCTTAGTGCGACACTTCGTATAACTGATAACACACCTGTCCTGCTATTTTTTCTTTTAACAGTTTCCAGCACGCTGGAATAATAATATCCGTCGCTTCTTTTTCGCGCTCTAAATAAATAATAGCGTTATTTTTTAAAATCGGCTTTTGAGTTAACTGTTCAATACAGCTATTTAACAGGTCTTTACGGAAAGGCGGGTCTAGAAATACCACATCAAATAGCGGTTCATTGGTTTTATCCGAAGCAACTTCATCTAACCAAGCCAAAGCATTGGTATGCCGTATATTTGCGTTTGCTGTCGCAGAACCTAAAACAAGCTCAAGATTTTTTTTAATTGATAAAGCAGCAGAGCGATTCATTTCGATCGCGGTCAAAGATTTCGCGCCACGAGAGAGCGCTTCAATTCCCAGTGATCCGCTACCGGCAAATAAATCAAGAACAGTCGCCCTTTCGATATAGGGCATTAGCCAATTGAAAACTGTTTCTTTAACCCTGTCTGTTGTCGGACGTAAGCCCTCAATCACCGGAAAAGACAAACGACGGCTGCGCCATGAGCCGCCGATAATGCGAAAAGAGCCTTCTTTTTTCCCAGATCCATTAGTTTTTTGACTTCGATGGTTTTTTTTAGGGCGTGCTGGCATTAAAATTTCCTATTATCTCGTGCATCATCGTGATAGAAAGGCCATCATGTTTAAAAGATGTACTTAAAACGCTGTATTTTAGCTTTGCCCACAAAAGTATCAATGTGAACATGCTAAACAGTATGAATTTAGTTCAGGTAAACTTTAGCTCAGGTAAATAAGACAAACCCATGCAAACACATATTCTATATTCTCTTATCGCACTCGCTTGTATTGCTTTGATCATTATCATTGATCTGATCAGAACCAAACAACTACACAAAAAGCCTAAAAAAGTTGAACAACGACCACATTCTGAAACGACACCTGCTCAGGTATTAAATAAAGATAGTGCGCCTATAACGTTAGCCAAAGCAGAAGCCCCCGCTAAAGTTGAAGCGCTATCAACTGAAGAGCCGGTAGTTGAAAAGGACATCGTTAAAAAAGAACGTCCCCCAACTGCAAAACCTGAGACTAAAAACTTTTTCGGGCGAATCAAGTCTGGCCTGACACGTACTCGCGGTCAATTATCCGGAGGCTTAAGCAATCTATTTCTGGGTAAAAAGAAAATCGATGAAGATTTGTTAGAAGACATTGAAACATTATTATTGACCGCTGATGTCGGTATAGACGCAACCACAGAAATTATTCAAAGTATCACTGAGCAGTCAGAACGAAATGAACTTAAAGATGCCGACAGTCTATATTCTGCACTGAAAACCGAATTAAATGACTTACTCAAAACTAGCCAAGCGCCTTTGGAAATATCCAATAAAAAGCAACCCTATGTTATTTTGGTTGTAGGCGTGAATGGCGTGGGTAAAACCACCACCATAGGCAAAATGGCGAAACGCTTCCAAAGCCAGGGGCACTCCGTCATGTTAGCGGCGGGAGATACCTTCAGAGCGGCAGCGGTTGAGCAACTACAAGTTTGGGGTGATCGTAACCAGGTTCCTGTTGTCGCCCAGCATACTGGCGCGGATAGCGCCTCGGTCATCTATGACGCGGTAGAATCAGCTAAATCAAAAGGCATCGATATTCTAATTGCTGATACTGCTGGACGTCTTCAGAATAAAGACAACTTAATGGGTGAGCTCGAAAAGGTCGTCCGTGTCATGCAAAAAATTGATGGCACAGCACCTCACGAAGTCATGCTCGTGCTCGATGCAGGTACCGGTCAAAACGCACTATCTCAGGCACAAGTATTTCAACAAGCTGTCGGCGTGACAGGTATTAGCTTGACCAAACTTGACGGTACAGCAAAAGGCGGCATCATCTTTGCCATTGCCAAGCAGCTCAATTTACCTATACGCTTCATTGGAGTAGGTGAACAAATAGATGATTTGCGTCCCTTCAAGGCTGATGAGTTTGTTTCAGCCCTGTTTGATGAAACACCCTAAGCTTCTGGCTTTTTTATTATGATTAACTTTGAAAATGTTATCAAACGCTACTCCGATGGCCATGAAGCCCTTAATGATGTGTCCTTTTCTATACCTCGGGGAGAAATGGCTTTTCTAACAGGCCATTCAGGCGCCGGAAAAAGCACCCTTTTAAAGTTAATTATGCTGATGGAGCGCAGCACTTCAGGGCAAATTACGGTCGGTGAACAGGATTTATCGCGTATCCCCAAGCGTCAAATACCTTATTTTCGTCGTCATATTGGTGTTGTTTTCCAAAATCACCGTTTATTACTGGACCGCACTGTTTTTGACAATGTCGCACTGCCACTTGAAATAGCAGGTTTAAATCCCAGAGATACCGGTAGAAGAGTTCGTGCAGCACTAGATAAGGTCGGACTATTATCTAAAGAAAAGCTCACCCCCATTCAACTTTCCGGTGGCGAACAACAGCGCGTCGGTATTGCACGAGCTGTGGTCAATAAACCATCCTTATTACTCGCTGATGAACCGACAGGTAACCTCGATCCTGAACTGTCTGAAGAAATAATGAAGCTATTCGCTGAATTTAATCAAGTTGGTGTTACGGTATTGATCGCCAGTCATGACCTGGCACTCATCCATCATATGCATTACCGCGTGATTGAATTAAGCAAAGGTAATTTACTCGAGTCAAACCGTTTTGCGAGTGCAGGTAAGTCTACGACCGATCAGCCCGAAAGGAGTCCTATTAATGGTTGAGACTCCGCGTTCTTCCGGCGCCCGCTCTGCAAATCCTCCGAACGCGGTAAATAACTACTTTAATCATCATACGAAAGTAGCTAAAGCAACGTTGAGAGCACAACTTAAAACGCCATTTTCGACATTTTTTACCTGTGCCGTGATCGGAATAGCGCTGGTATTGCCGACTCTATTAAGCGTTCTATTAAGCAATATACAATCTGTCAATCAAGGCTGGGATGGCTCGGCTCAAATTACTTTAATACTCAAACATGGTGTGCCAAGTTTGGATGGCGGTGTATTAGCCGAGACCATTGCCAAAAAACAAAGCATTAAAAGCAGCCAATTTATTGATAATGAGACCGCACTTAATTCGTTCAAAACACACTTTGAGTTTGCAGATGCAATTGAATTCCTCGATGAAAACCCTTTACCTCATGTCATTCTGGTTCGCCCGGATAAATCATTAAGTAAGATCGAGCATATAGAGCAACTCAAAGAGAGTTTGATCAAATACCCAGAAGTTGATAGCGCTATGCTCGATGTTGCCTGGGTTCAACGACTTAAATCTATTACCGATCTACTGGAGCGAGCTGTTTGGCTGATTGCAGGCATGCTTTCGCTAGCGGTCGTGTTAGTACTTGGAAATACCATACGTTTGGCCATAGAAAATAAGAAAGAAGAAATTATCGTGATAAAGTTGGTTGGGGGAACCAATGCCTTTGTTCAACGACCTTTTCTTTATATGGGTATTTTTTTAGGCTTTGGCGCGAGTCTCTTTGCATGGTTTTTCATTCATTGGGTACTCTATATGTTGAATACTCCGATTGAAGCCTTAGCACAGTCATATCAAAGTACTTTTAGCTTGTCAGGTCTGGGTTTTGAATCTACACTTTTCTTATTAATTCTAGGTATGGGCCTAGGTTGGTTCAGTGCTTGGATAGCTGTTCGTAAACACCTAGGTGATATTGAACCGACATAAAGCAAAGCACTAAAGTTTGATGTAGATAAATGTATCGGTTTCACTTAATAATAAAAACGAGTCACGATTAGTCATAAAGAAAAAGTCACTGCCTTTCTTCAAAAAACTAAACATGTCTTTTTTGGAATTATCAATGCCATTGAGATGCTTTGCTTCAAGCCCAGAATGAATTAAAATTGATTAATATATAGACAAAATGTTCGAATTGAACTTCTTCTCCTATTGAGAGTCTGAGTTTAAGAGTGCTAGAATCAGTCCGAGCAAAAATTTTTTGGAGGTTTTTATGGGTACAAGCTTACAGCCAGTTGATATGTTAGTTCCAGGTGCCAACCTTGAGTCTTACATTCAGGCCGTGAATGGTATCCCGATTCTTACTGTTGTGGAAGAACGTGCTTTAGCTGAGCGTTTACATGATGAGCAAGATCTTGAAGCGGCGCGTCACATGGTTATGTCTCATCTTCGCTTTGTTATTCATATTGCTAAGAGCTATTCCGGTTATGGCTTAGCACAGGCAGATCTGATTCAGGAAGGAAACGTGGGCTTAATGAAAGCCGTTAAACGCTTCAACCCTGAGTTTGGCGTTCGCTTGGTTTCTTTTGCTGTGCATTGGATCAAAGCTGAGATTCATGAGTTTATTTTACGTAACTGGCGTATTGTCAAAATTGCGACGACCAAAGCCCAGCGTAAGATGTTTTTTAATCTTCGTAGTAATAAAAAACGTTTGGCCTGGTTTACTCACAAAGAAGTCGAGTCTGTTGCTGAAAATCTTGGGGTAACACCTAAGGTTGTTCGTGAGATGGAAGGACGACTCAGTGCGCATGATACTGCTTTCGATATGGGTGTTGATGACGATGATGAAAGCGCTTATCAGGCGCCTGCAAACTATTTGGAAGATCACAGCAACAACCCCGCGTTACGACTAGAGCAGTTAGATTCAACTCAAGATGCCAATACTCGCTTACATAGCGCGCTGAAGACTTTAGATGAACGTAGCTTCGATATCCTCGTAAAACGTTGGTTATCTGAAAATAAGTCAACCTTACATGACTTGGCTGCTGAGTATGGTGTTTCTGCTGAACGCATCCGTCAACTTGAAAAAAATGCGATGAAAAAAGTAAAAGCGCTCATCGAAGACTAAGCGCAAAACTAACTCTCTAAAACCGCCTTTTCTGGCGGTTTTTTTATACCTAAAAATATCTAGTCAATGAGTCTGGAGCAGACGCTCCCTCATGCCTCCTTACCAATAGTAACCAGCGGGTTACGAACTTTTAACTGGTTATCTCTTCTCACTATGTTAAAAATTTATCTTCAGAGAGTTATTTGACTAAGTGTACATTCAAGGTAAACAATTTATATGAATTGGTGGGGAAAATTAATTGGTGGTGCACTTGGTTTTGCATTGGGAGGTGGTAGCCCACTAGGCGCGATCTTAGGCGCTGCACTTGGACATAGCCTTGATAAGGGTATCAAAGGCCTGGAGTCTGTTAATTTAGGCTCAGGACAAGATCAAGAGCGCATACAATTAGCATTTTTTACTGCAACGTTTTCCATCATGGGCCGCGTTGCCAAAGCTGACGGTGTTGTTTCAGAAACTGAAATTGAAGTAGCGCGCCAAACAATGAGCAAAATGCAGCTTTCGGAAGAACAAAAGAAAGCCGCTATTAATTTATTTAATCAAGGCAAAGAGGCAGGCTTTGACTACCTATCTGCTGTTGATCAACTAAAACAAGTGTGCGGTCGAAAAACTAATTTACTCCGTATGTTTATGGAGATACAGCTAAGCACAGCTCTAGCAGATAATGAGCTACACCCTGAAGAGCAACGGCTACTTATTCAAATTGCCGAACATTTGGGTTTTCAAAAAAGACATTTTGAACAAATTTTAGCTATGATGACGGCTCAAAAGCGTTATTCGCACTTTGACCATTCAGGCTCAAGTCAGATAAATGAACATGATGCTGTCGAGGAGGCTTACAAAGTACTGGGTATTGATCAGACATGTAGTGATGCGCAATTGAAAAAGGCCTATCGCAAGCTAACTAGTCAACATCATCCGGATAAATTGGTTTCAAAAGGCTTGCCAGAAGAAATGATGAAAATGGCCACTGAGAAGACACGTGAAATCAGAGATGCATACGAACGAATCAAAAAATTTAGAGCCCACTCAAGCTGAGGTTAAAATGCGCGTATTAGTAATTGAAGATGATAAAGATGTAGCTGCTTATTTAGTCAATGGACTAAAGGAAAACGATAATGTAGTGGACCACTCAGGTGACGGTAAGCAAGGCTTATTGCTCGCAGCGAGTGAAAATTATGATGTCATGATTATAGATCGAATGCTTCCGGGAATGGATGGCCTATCCATTATTAAAACCATCCGTGCCACGGGCAACCAGACCCCTGTATTAATATTAAGTGCGTTAGGCGATGTTGATGATAGGGTTGAGGGCTTAAGAGGAGGTGGTGATGACTACCTGACCAAACCTTTCTCTTATACAGAGTTACTCGCGCGTCTTGAGGTATTGGTTCGACGAGGTTCTAACTCCGGATCAGAAAAGGTAACTCACTTAAGTGTGTCCGACCTTGAAATGGATCTCCTTGCACGCACAGTAAAACGTGGCGCAGAAAAAATTGACTTACAACCCAGAGAGTTCCGTTTACTTGAATATTTAATGAAACATGCAGGTCAAGTTGTGACACGTACCATGCTACTGGAGCAGGTTTGGGACTACCATTTTGATCCACAAACTAATGTTATAGACGTACATATCAGTCGCTTGAGATCTAAAATTGATAAAGATTTTCCAAAACAATTACTTCAAACCGTTCGGGGTGCAGGATATATTTTGAGTGAAGATTCTTAGCCTACTCAGAACCTCTACCTTTCAATTGGCGGTCATGTACATGGTACTGTTCGCCACCTCAGTTTTTATTCTAATGGGTTTTATCTATTGGGCGACTGCGGGCTACATGTCTAGCCAAACGGATGAAACAATTGAGGCAGAGATTATCGGCCTAGCTGAGCAATATCAGCGCCAGGGTCTAAATGGCCTTATAAGCGTTATTCGCGAAAGGGTAGCACGTGACCCGAACGGCAAAGCCGTTTATCTGTTCACTGCACGTGATTTTATCAAACTCGCGGGTAATATTAGTAAATGGCCAGAAGATGGAGAAGTTCAGGATGGTTGGCTCAATTTTACCCTCAATGATGAATTGGGTTGGCCGACGGAAGGCACTCGTCCAGCAAGAGCCAGAGTATTTATTGTTCCTGGAGGTTTGCGCTTATTAGTCGGACGTGACGTGAATGAGTTTATGGCAGTAAAACAACTTGTTGAACGTGCCATTAACTTTGGGATGGGTATCACTTTCGCCTTAGCCATGTTTGGCGGCATTATGATGAGTAGAAGTACCGCAAAACGCGTTGAACTCATTAACCAAACCAGTCAGAAAATCATGAAAGGCAATTTATCACTGCGAATTCCTGATCGAGGGACCAATGACGACTTTGATCAACTTGCACGTAACTTGAATGAAATGCTCGATAAAATCGTCCAATTAATGGATGGCATCCGACATATTTCAGACAATATTGCCCATGACTTGCGTACACCGCTTACGCGCCTGCGTAACCAACTTGAAAATACCTTAATTAGCGTCGAGCGTGATCAGGACCGTCAGTTGGTGTCAAATGCCGTCGCCGAATGTGACCAACTACTCGCGACATTTAATGCACTATTAAGAATTGCGCGTTTAGAAGTGGGTAGTAAGGTGTCTAACTTTCTAGAGTTTAATCTCAGCGAATTAGTTCAGGATGCGGGTGAATTATATGAAGCTTTGGCTGAAGACAAACAACAAGTATTATTGATTAAAATAGAAAGAGACGTAAGTATAGTTGGTGATAGAGATTTACTATTTCAGACACTCTGTAATTTAATCGATAACGCGATTAAGTATACGCCTGAAGGGGGTACCTTGGTATTATCCCTTGACTCGATGAGTAATGAAGTTCATCTTAAAGTCTCAGACTCCGGCATAGGCATCCCTGAATCTGAACGAGATAAAGTCTTCCAGCGTTTCTACCGAGTTGCTAAAAGCAGGTCATTGCCTGGTAACGGACTGGGCTTAAGCCTGGTGCTTGCTGTGATGGATTTACACCACAGCAGAGTAGAGCTTTCAGATAATCATCCCGGCCTGAGTGTAGAGCTTATCTTCCCAAAGAAAATGAAAGTAGGTCTAGAGCACAAGGAGACCTAACGTACTTGAAGCCTGTAGTACTTTAAGAATAAGAGCACATAGAGGCTTAGCTTAGAACTGAGCCTTCACCCTATCAAATGTATATTTAGCTGGGAAAAAAGCTAAATTGGTTGCACTTTCAAGTAACTTTTCAGCACTTTGAACAATACCGTCTACTTTTGATTTACCGGTATCAATTCTGGCGTTCAAGCTATCCATTTCGCCTTCCAAACGTTTTTGCCCGAACATAATCAAAGCAATCAGGTTGTGGCGGTTAATTTGGTTTTCTACGCCAATTGAGTCCAAACGATAACCCAGTGAATCAAGTTGTGATAAAGCACTTTCTGCTAATTCATTTATTTTCTTCTGAGTATTCATTATCTTCTCCATTAATTTCTTCTTAAAAGGTTATCTATTATCAGAATAATCTATCATTGTGCGCCACAATACGAGTAAAATTTAGGTAGTACAACCTAGGCGAACAAAAATGGGACGTTATAGAACACCGCAAAAACCAGGATCAAAGTATATCACTCCAGAAGGTGAAAAAACTTTAAAAGATGAGCTGCATTTCCTATGGAAAATCAAGCGCCCTGAAGTAACGCAAGCAGTCTCTGAGGCCGCTGCACAAGGTGATAGATCAGAGAACGCAGAGTATATATACGGTAAAAAGCAACTCCGAGAAATTGACAGTAGAGTGCGCTTTTTGAGAAAGCGGCTGGAAGATATGATCGTTGTTAACCAGACTCCAGATAAGCCTTCACATATTTATTTTGGCGCCTGGGTCACTTTAGAGAATGATGATGGTGAAGAAAGCCTGTTTCGACTAGTTGGACCGGACGAATTTGACTTATCAAAAGGCTATTTAAGTATTGATTCACCTCTCGGTAAAGCCCTTTTAAAAAAACAAGTCGATGATGAAATTGAGCTGCTGACGCCGAAAGGTATGGTCTTCTATTCAATAATCAAAATTCAATACAAGTAAGCTGATAAGCAGTTAGCGGAAACTAAAACTCAATTCATTTATTATAAATGCAAATTTATGAGTGAGATACTTTATGTCTAACAACAGATGCCTATATACAACGTTTCTATTGATATCGACCATTTTAGCTAGTTTTTCTCTTTACGCTGAGGATTACGAAGATATCGATCTTGATTTTGAATTTTCTTTTCACAAGAAATCAACCATTGAAGATTTTCCTTTAAAAGCGATAGACCAAGATGAGCTTTCAAATGCCGCAATAGCAGGCGCACTGCAAACCAATACCTATCAGGCTAATGGCAAAACAGGTAAGCCCATTTATGAAGAGCAGCAGGAAAATAACGAAAAGAAAAAGACCAGTAATATCATTACCAGTGAAGACGGACTCAAAGCAGATGATATTTTGAAATTCAGTCAAAATCAACCTGCTTTACCCCAATTTGAAGCACCTGTTTACCATCAACCCAATGGCCGCACTTACTTCGACCATAGTACAACCACTGTCGCTAGATAATCACGATTACTCTACCGTTACAGACTTAGCCAAATTTCTTGGTTGATCTACATCTGTTCCTTTGATTAAAGCAACATGGTAACTAAGTAACTGTAAAGGCACCGTATATAGGATAGGGGCCACAATTTTTTCACAATGCGGTACATCAAGTACCTTCATTGTTTGATCGCTTTTAAAGTGTGCATTCTTGTCAGCAAAGACGTACATCAAACCGCCACGCGCACGTACTTCTGCTACATTTGAATGTAACTTTTCGAGTAATTCATTGTCCGGCGCAACGACTATTACAGGCATATCTGCATCAATCAAAGCTAAAGGCCCGTGTTTCAACTCGCCTGCCGCATAAGCTTCAGCATGAATATAAGATATTTCTTTTAGCTTAAGTGCGCCTTCCATTGCCACTGGGTATTGATCACCACGACCCAAAAACAAGCTATGGTTTTTATCCGCAAAGTCTTCTGCTAAGTCTTTAATCGCATCATTCATATCGAGTGACTGTTCGATTTTAGCTGGCAGTGACTGTAAGGCATGAATAATTGACTTTTCAGTATTGCTAGACATGCCCTTATGCTTACCGAGTGCAACCACAAGAAGTAGCAAACCAGCCAATTGAACGGTAAAGGCTTTGGTTGAAGCGACACCGATTTCGGCCCCAGCATTCATCATATAATTAAGGTCTGACTCTCGTACCAATGAAGAGCCGGGTACATTACAAATAGTCAGACTAGCTGTAAAACCTAATTCTTTAGCCAACCTTAAAGCAGCAAGTGTGTCAGCTGTTTCACCTGACTGGGAGATGGTGACTAATAAGGAATTTGCATGTACAACAGGTTTTCGGTAACGAAATTCTGAGGCAATCTCGACATTACAGGATATACCGGCTAATTCTTCAAACCAATATCTCGCGACCATGCCAGCATTGTAACTCGTACCACAGGCTATAATTTGAACATGTTCAATGCCTTGTAAAATGCTATCAGCATTTTCTCCAAAGGCAGTGCTCAGTACTTTTCCTGACTCTATTCTACCTTCTAAGGTATTCTTAATGGCGGTCGGCTGTTCATAAATTTCTTTCAGCATATAATGCTTGTAAGGACCCTTGTCACCAGCATCATGTTTGACATCGGACTCTTTAATTACCCTATCTACTAATTGACCCTTAGCATCGAATATAGTGACTTTCTGACGAGTCAATTCAGCAATATCACCTTCTTCCAAAAATGAAAATCGATTTGTAACAGGTAAGAGTGCGAGTTGGTCTGAGGCAAGAAAATTTTCACCGAGTCCATAACCAATCACTAAAGGACTGCCAGAGCGTGCAGCAATTAATCTCTCAGGATCTTTGGTGTCCATCACAACTGCACCATAAGCACCTTCCAGCTGTTTAATAGTCGCTTGGAACGCTGCAAGTAGACTAGTATGGCTTTGTAATTCGAAGTGTACTAAGTGAGCGATGACCTCTGTATCTGTATCAGAGTTAAATACATAACCCTCACTTTTTAGTTTCTCTCGGAGTATATGATGATTTTCGATGATACCGTTATGTACCACTGCAATATCGTTACCTGAAGTATGCGGATGCGCATTTCTCTCACTTGGTTCGCCATGTGTCGCCCAACGAGTATGCGCAATGCCTGTTCCACCAGAACAAGGATGCTCTTTCAAGGCATCAGCAAGTTCTTTAACTTTGCCATTTCTTCTTAGACGGTTAAACTCACCTTCATGTGATAGAAGCGCTAAACCAGCAGAGTCGTAACCCCTGTACTCTAAACGTTTTAGGCCTTCTAAAAGAATTTCTGCTACATCCCTTTGAGCAACAGCTCCTACGATTCCACACATGTTCTTAGTCCTTAATTTAACTTACTCTAATCAATTAATAACGATACTAAATTTAGCTATTACTAAATTATTTCTTAGTAGGCCGTTGCCAACCATCTATATTTCGCTGCTTGCTGCGTGCAACGGCTAATTGTTTAGCCTCAACTTCACGATTTACAACTGAACCTGCTCCAATGGTTGCAAGCTCACCAATTTTAACAGGCGCAACAAGTGAAGTATTAGAGCCGACAAAAACACCGTCTGAAATTTCGGTTTTAAATTTGTTTACGCCATCATAGTTACATGTAATGGTGCCGGCCCCTACATTAACATTTTTACCCAGTACTGCATCACCGACATAACTCAAATGATTTATTTTGCTTCCTTTGCCTACTAGGGTTTTCTTTGTTTCTACGAAATTACCAACCTTAGCGCTTGCCTCTAGTATCGTTCCAGGGCGTAAGCGTGCATATGGACCAACATTCGCGTGTTCTGCAATGACCGAATCTTCAATCATCGAATTGGCATGAATCTGTGTGTTGTCACCAATTTTTGCATTTTTAATGATGCAGTTGGCTCCTATCTTGACGCCATCTCCCAGTACTACATCGCCTTCAAAAATGCAGTTAAGATCAATCAATACATCCTGACCACACGTTAGTGAACCACGTACGTCGAGTCTGTTTGGATCAAAGAGTGTCACCCCGTCCAGCATGAGTTGCTCTGATATTCTACTTTGATACCAACATTCTAATTCACACATTTGCAGGCGATTGTTGACACCTTGTACTTCTTGTTCAAACTCCGGCTGATGAGCTTCAACACGACAGCCGTTCTTAACAGCTATTTCTATTATGTCAGTTAAATAATATTCCCCTTGGGCATTACTGTTGCCCAGTGTAGGAATAAATCTATGTAAAAGCTCGGCGCTTAAAGCTAGAATTCCGGTATTAACTTCATTGACTAATAATTCAAGTTCACTTGCATCTTTTTGCTCAACGATGGCTTCGATAGTTTCATCTTCATCACGAATAATGCGTCCATATCCACTTGGGTTTTCAAGATAAACAGTTAACAACGCCAATTTTTCCCTTGTGACGCCATCTACAAGCGCCTGTAAGGTTGAAGCCGCTGTTAAAGGAACATCTCCATATAAGATAAGTACAGTCGAATCTTGGGGAATACTATCAATTGCTTGCGCTACTGCGTGGCCAGTACCTAATTGCTCTTCCTGATAACACCAGTTTACATCATCAGTAATAATATCTTTTACTTGGTCGGCGCCATGACCAACCACTACATGAATACCATCTGCACCTAAGGTTTTGGCTGTATCCAATACGTGCTGCAGCATAGGTTTTCCAGCCAGGGCATGTATCACCTTTGGTAGTTTTGATTTCATACGCGAACCTTGGCCCGCAGCAAGAATAATAACGTGTAAACTCATAAAGCTCTTCCCTAAAAAGACATATCCTAACCAGTTGCAAGTATAACCAAAACAAAAAATAGAAACGAAAAAAGGCAGCTAAAAAGCTGCCTTATTACATAGATTAACAACTACTTAATGTTTTCTTCGTAATTGTTGTACAGCACGTAAACGTGCTGATGCTTCTGCTAATTGTGAAGCCGCCTTAGAATAATCAAAATCACCACTTTGATTAGCTAAAATACGCTCTGCTTCTTTCTTAGCCTCAGCTGCTGCCGCTTCATCGACATCGTCTGCACGTTCTGCACTATCTGACAAGATAGTCACGATGTTCGGCTGTACTTCCAGATAGCCACCAGAAACGTAGAAAACTTCTTCTTCACCACCTTGTTTAATAACTCGGACTGGACCTGGGTTCAGACTAGTCATCAATGGTGCGTGTCCTGGAGCAATACCTAAGTCACCCATTGCACCTGCGGCAACAACTAACTCAACTAAACCAGAGAAGAGAGTTTCTTCTGCACTAACGATATCGCAATGCACACTTATACCCATAATATGTTCCCTTACTAACAGAGACATCTAAAAACTTAGATGTCTCAATCAGAGAAGTGAATTACATAGCTTTCGCTTTTTCAACGGCTTCGTCTATAGAACCAACCATGTAAAATGCTTGTTCTGGAAGATCGTCGTAATCACCCGCCAAGATACCCGTGAAACCACGAATTGTATCTTTCAAAGATACATACTTACCAGGTGAACCGGTAAATACTTCTGCAACGTGGAAAGGCTGAGATAAATAACGCTCAATCTTACGTGCTCTTGATACAGTTTGCTTATCTTCTTCAGATAATTCATCCATACCTAGAATCGCAATGATATCTTTCAGTTCCGCATAACGCTGAAGAACTGTCTGTACACCACGAGCCACATCATAATGCTCTTGACCGATAACTAAGGGATCAAGCTGACGTGAAGTTGAATCTAATGGATCGATCGCAGGGTAAATACCCTTAGAAGCGATGTCACGACTCAATACAACTGTTGCATCTAAGTGAGAGAACGTCGTTGCCGGAGAAGGATCGGTCAAATCATCCGCAGGTACATATACCGCTTGGATAGATGTGATAGAACCATCTTTAGTTGACGTAATACGTTCCTGAAGCACACCCATTTCTTCTGCTAGCGTTGGCTGGTAACCAACCGCAGATGGCATACGACCTAGCAGTGCTGATACTTCAGTACCCGCTAGCGTATAACGATAGATATTATCAACGAACAATAGCACGTCTTTACCTTCGTCACGGAATTTCTCAGCCATTGTTAACCCGGAAAGAGCAACACGTAGTCTGTTTCCTGGAGGCTCATTCATCTGGCCGTAAACCATCGCCACTTTTTCAAGTACGTTGGATTCTTTCATTTCGTAGTAGAAATCGTTGCCTTCTCGAGTACGCTCTCCAACACCGGCAAATACAGATAAACCTGAGTGTTCTTTTGCGATGTTGTTGATAAGTTCCATCATGTTGACAGTTTTACCAACACCGGCACCACCAAATAAACCAACTTTACCACCTTTAGCAAATGGGCAAACCAAGTCGATTACTTTGATACCAGTTTCAAGTAGATCTGATGATGCTGCTTGCTCTGCATAAGTTGGGGCTTTCCGGTGAATAGGCATTCTTTCCTGTTCACCAATCGGACCACAATCATCAATTGGTCGACCAAGAACATCCATAATACGACCTAAAGTTTCAGAACCTACTGGTACTGAAATTGGTGCATTTGTATTATCAACATTCAAACCACGTTTAAGGCCTTCTGTGCTTCCCATGGCAATCGTACGTACGACACCATCACCTAGCTGCTGTTGAACTTCAAGAGTAGTTGCACCACCCTCTACTATCAACGCATCATATACATTTGGAACAGAATCGCGCGCAAACTCAACGTCGATTACCGCTCCAATAATTTGTACGATACTTCCGCTACTCATGTTCGGTTCCTCGTT
>Ga0105348_1000234_pt1 | contig 42375 bp, 29 predicted proteins | sample EN8Hudsemesocosm_2_FD_83504 | JGI IMG/M metagenome (GOLD analysis project Ga0105348, IMG submission 83504) | Methane-oxidizing microbial communities from mesocosms in the Hudson Canyon - EN8C Hudson Canyon | ecosystem: Environmental > Aquatic > Marine > Cold seeps | place: Hudson Canyon... | reverse complement strand
ATACCTTAACCTTTAATACCACCGTTGATGGTGCTGTTTGGTCTGTAGGTCGTCAAGATTTAACCAGCTTACAAGATGGTTCGTTGCAATTTACGGCTACTGTAACCGATGTTGCTGGTAATGCCGCCTCCGATACCACAGTCAAAGAAAAAGATACTCAAGCGTTAGTTACAATTTTTGTTGATAGTAATCAAGACACTACAGATAACACTATCAATAATGTTGAGTCACTGAAGGTTGATGTTTCGGGCACCGTTACTCACATAGAAGATGAACAAACAGTAACGCTGACTATTTCAGATGGTGTTGATACGCTGACATTTACTACACAAGTGGTGGTAGGTACTTGGAGTATCGCGGATATTGATATCTCGTCTTTGGCTGATGGAACAGTGACTTACCAAGTAAGCACTGGTGATATTGCGGGTAACCTCGCTACGGCTACTACCAATTCAGAAAAAGATACCCAAGCAAGCATCAGCGTGAACATTGATTCTGGAGATGATGAATTTTTATTAGCGTCAGAAATTAATCCTTTGTCAATTACTGGTACTGTAAACAATGTTGAAGCGGGAAACATTATCTCAATAACGCTAAGTAATGCTAATGGTGATTTTGATACCGTGACTGCTGAAGTTCAAGCAGATTTTACCTATTCAACGACGGTTGATGTCAGTGGTTATGCAGATGGACTACTTACCGCAGAGGTGAGTGTTACTGATATTGCTGGCAATATTGCGACTAATTCAGATACTGCGACCATAGATACCACAGTGTTTATTGATATCGATACCGGTGCCAATGGTATCAATATCGCTGAATTACGCGCTAATAATATCAGTCAATTTGAAGGAACAACGGATGCTGAGGTTGGCCAAGAAGTAATACTGACGCTTTCAGATGGTAATATTAGTAAAGAGGTTTTTGGCGTTGTCGATGTTGCTGGGCATTGGCTAGTAACGGGTGTTGATATCGGGGGGTTAGCAGCCGATGAAAACTGGAAAATAACAGCCTCGGTAACCGATTTAGCCGGAAATACCGCCATTGATGATATGCCAAGTATTGATGTGTTACGCACTAGCACTATCTATGAAGTAATAGTTGCGCTGTTAGGCTCCCATACTGATTCTGAAACTATAGATATAGATAATGCAGATTTAGCTTTTAGCTCAGATCAAAGTGTTTTAGCAAGTATCACCTCTGACGGTCAAAATGTAACAGTAGCGCTAGCTGCGGATGGTCAATCATTAACGGTGACTCGCGACGGTGATAGTGCTCTTGTGATGACGGTGGAAATTTTGCTTTCACAAGTGAAAGTGAAAGTGTATGAAGCGGTTGACCAACCTAATAATGGTAACCTTTTAGAAGTTAGTGCGTTAATTGAAGCGACTCAAATTGACGATGATGGTAGCAGTGAAACGGTTACATTACCTGTTTACATTGATATTTATGATGCACCGCCATTAGCTTTTAGAGATTATTATACCGTTATTGAAGATGAAACATCCACTGGGAGCTTAACCAGTAATGATTTTACGGCAGAAGGGCCGCTTAAAGTCACTTCAATCACTGTTGAAGGGCAAGACTATGCCATACCTGACGGCGGCAATAGCATAATCAACTTAAGTTATGGTGAATTGACCGTAAACTCTGAGGGTTTCTGGCAATTCGTCGCCACAGATAACTTAGATAACAACCTGCATCAAGTATTTGATTTGGTTTATCATATTTTGGATAATGATGGCAGCACCAGTCGAGCTAAAGCCTTTTTTACCATCAATGATGGTCAAGCGGGCAATATGAACGATGCAGAGTTTACCACGCAAGAGTATGATACGGATGAGTCTACTGTTGCAAGCTTTGATTTTACTATCATATCAGGATCAGACACTTTACTACCTGACAGCATTTTATTTGGCGATCAGGTAATTGACCAATTAGCTAGTTTAGGATTAACCAGTAATGGTGTTCAGTTAACATATACTAGCTCAGATGGTAAAATAATTAACGCGCTATCTCAGGGAGTGCAAGTATTTTCACTAGCGCTTTCAGCGGTTAACAATGGTGATGACTTAACGGCTACAATTAATTTCTCACAATTACGCCCACTAGATCATATTCTAGATGACAATATAATCTTAAACTTAGCGGTTATTGCTGAAGATCTTGACGGTACGGTGATAAACTCTGGCGATATTACTTTTACCATTGAAGATGGAAATGATCCGCAGTTTTCAACGATTGGCAATATAACCTTAGAAGAAGAGAGGTTAGGCGCGGGACCTCAGTTTGGTAGCACGGAAATTTCAACCTTAGTTGGCTCAGACAACATTACAGAGGTAATTTTCGCTAATAGCGCTAAGCAGCCAGAGTTAACTGCCAATGGTCAAGTTATTCAATATCAAATAAGTGCTGATGGTAGCATGTTAACAGGGTATACCTCTGATATTAATAACCCCATTTTTGTCGCGCAAATAGGCACTAACTTTAGCCCTAAAAATGACACACTCGATGAAAACTATAGTTTCACCTTGTTTCAAACGTTAGATCAAAATATCAGTAATGATATTTCGCTACAAGTTATCGTTAAGGATTACGATGGTGATAGTACAAAAGCCACATTAGATATCATTATTATTGATGATGAGAGCGCTAGTCTAGTTACTCCGGATTTATTGGTGTCCGAAATTCCTATTGATTTTAGTCATGCTACCAATATTGCTCTAGGGAATATTATTAGTGAGTCAGGTACAGATACCCTTGTTGATCTTGATTATGATGTCATCAATGGCTCATCAGTACTCGATAGTAATGGCAACCCCCTGACTCAAAATGGTCAGGTAATAAGCTGGCTAAATATTGGCAATGGTACGTTAGAAGCTAAGCTGGCGGACGGTACAATTGTTTTCAGAGTTGAAGTACCTAATACTTTTGCTCAACCCCCTGCAACAAACAATGTCACTTTTACCTTATTTGGCGCCGTCGATCATCTAGGTTCACAATCAGATAGCCTAATTGTCAATATTCCTATTGCATTAATTGACCAAGATGGCAGCCATATTGTTGATCAAATGCATGTTCAAATTGATGATGGTTTAAACCCTGATTTAAGTTACATAGATGCTGGCGCCTTTCTTAACGAGGGGGATTTACTAAATAACAGCAGTGCCACAGGCTTTGCAGGTATGTATGACTTAACGATGGGTAGTGACAAGATTGCTGCCGTAACGTTAACTGATAATTTTAACTTCAGCGGCGTCTTTACTAGTAGTGGAGACAATGTCAGTTTATCTGCTGCGCCTGATGCCAATAATTGGTATATAGCAACGGCTGATAATGATAACAGTGAAGTATTTAGAATTCGCTTTAATCTTGATGAAACTTATGACTATCAACAGTCACAAGCATTAAGACACCCTGATGGAAGTGACGAGAATATTTTAGCGTTATTGTTTGATATTCAAGCTGTAGATGCTGATGGTGATAAATCAGCTAGTCAAACTGTAACGGTGGTCGTTCAGGACGATGTACCTACAGGAACTGTCATTGACGCTGCATTCGCAGAGGGTGATGTCATTAACCTTGATTTACTTTCACAAGAAAATGAGGGAGCTGATGGCGCTTTTATCACTCAAGTTACCTATTTAGGTGTTGATTATACAGTTGATGCTCTCAACGGTGTTACCTTTGATTTAGTTGATGATCAAGATGCTGAAAAATATGCAAAAATCACCATAAATGCCGATGGAAGTACGGTGATTAATAGTAATGAATTTAATTATCCTGATGAGCGTTACCTTGATCAACTAACCTATTTAGTCACTGATAAAGATAATGATACCTCTGTAAATGTCTTAAATATTGATGTACGTGACAATGACGGGACCATTATTGCGTATGACCCGACAATAAATGAAGATGACTCAGTCACTTTATTATTGGTAGCAAACCCTGGCGATATTGATTTAGGTGAATCCGTCACTGAAATTCGTATTAATATTGCGTCACTAAATGGTGGCACCCTAACCTTAAATGGTAATCCTATTCCTGATGATGGCACTGATTACATTCTTTCTGGTGCGTTATTAATTCATGCTGATGGTTTAGGTGTATTAGCAGAGGGAAGTGCGACACCTAATGGAGATTTAGTTTTTACACCATTATTAAATACTTCAGATGCTATCGACTCACAAAAAGTAACCATAGGTGTTAGCACACAAATTGAAGAGGCTGACACGACTAAAAAACCACTTATTGTTAGTACTATTGATGTCACGATAAATTCGGTAGCGGACATGCCTGTTTGGGATAACGGTGTTTCAGTTTTTGATTATAACCCAGTATTAGATGGCTCTATTATAGAAGACGGTGGCTCAGTAGCATTAACGCTAAAAGCAGGTTTATTCGATAGTGATGGCTCAGAGCAGCTTTCGTTTAGAATTGATAATATCGATGCAGATCTCACATTAACTTATACTGATGGTGGTACAAAAACGGTTGCAGAAGGAAGTATTCTTACGCAAACACAGTTAAACACATTATTAGCCACCAGTGCTGAAAATAGCGCGGGTTTAATGACATTTGAAGTGATTGCCATTGCCACAGAGCAAGATAACGGCGATATCATTGAGCATGGCGCAAAGTTGGTTTCAATTAATGTACAACCCGTTGCCGATGTACCTGAATTGACGGTGAAAAACATTTATAGCGATGAAGATGTAGCGATTAATGTCAACGAGGTTATTTCAGGACAGCTAAGCGATATTGATGGCTCTGAGACGTTAAGCTTTGAATTAACCTTACCAACAGGTTGGACATTAACTGGTTTAAATGGTGCAGCGGTTACTGATCTTGGTGGCGGCGTTTGGTCGGCATTATCTAGTGATATTATTGCTGATAATGTACAAATTATTCCATTAGCAGATATTAGCTCCATCAGCGGCACGTTTACTATTGATGTACAAGCCATTGCTATTGATAGTATTACCGATGGAGTGCCTGTGCAAGGTGGTGAAAATCGTAGCGACAGTAAAACCTTAACGGTTATTTTACAAGGTGTCATTGATGCGCCAACCATGGCCGCGAGCGCAGACTGGTCGTTTGATGCTAATAATCTCACTATTACTAATACTACCACTCATTTTGAAGATAATAATGTGCCATTAAACTTCGAAATTATTACTTCAGATGATGATGGCTCAGAAATTATTAGTTTAACCATTACTGGCTTCCCAGAGGGGTTTAGCTTAGTGGATGGCGTTGGTGATGACGCTGGTTTACAGGTGGTAGGCTTCGAATCAGGCTTGCCAGTATACAGTGTTACGCCATCACAATTACAAGCGTTATTTGTTAAGCCAGACAATGATTTTAGCGGTAAACTAAATTTTCAAATCACTGCGATTACGACTGAACCCGATGGGGATAGCGGTGAATTTCCAATCGATGTAGAAATTTTACTGAATCCCGTTGTTGATGAAAATGCTGCGTCATTAAATACCAGCTCTATTGGTCTGGAAGATAAGCCGGAAGTCATTAACTTTAAAACTTTACTTAGCGCTGATGATGACGGCAGTGAGTTGATTACAGCAGCAGTGATTACCAGTATACCAGCAGGCGCTATTTTAACTCTCGATGGTTCAGAATACTTTGGCAGTTTAGATCTTAATATCTTAGCCACTTCGCTTAATTTAACCTTAGTACAACTGTTAGAAAGTGATCGTTTAGCAATGCTGCCACCTGAAGATGCTTCTGGTTTTTATCAATTAGGCATAGATTACACTATTGTTGATACTTCCGATGAAGGCGATTCAGCACCAGAGACTTTTTCAACTACGATAGATATCACTATTGACGCCGAAGTGGATTTATTGACGCGCTTTGTTGTGCCACTGCTTCCTTTGGTTAGTGTTGATGGCAGCGCCATTGATTTAACTGGCCAAATAGGTTTTAGCGATGCGGATATTGATGGTTCTGAAGTACTCGATTACGTGGTACTTATTTTACCTGATGGTGATGGTTGGTTAGTGACTCATCCAAATGGCGCTATATCTGATGGGGATGGTCGTTGGCTAATTCCTATTGATAACAACCTTACGTCAGACTCCGTACAGGAAGCAAATGTCGATGTATTGGCAGGTGTTACTATTATTAGTGATGATGCTACCGCTGGGCCAGTCACAATTACCGTAGCGGGTCATGTACTTGATCAGACCGACCAGGATGCTATTTATGCTGATTTTAATGTTCAGTTCGATGTTGGAGCAGCTGATTCTTCAGCAAGCGCTGTACAAACATTACAGTTGAGTGCTATTGATGGTATGGAAGATCAAGTGGTCAGTTTTGCTGGGCACCTAGATAACGATATTGCTGGGGATGGTAATGATATTATTAGTTTTAGAATATTCGCTGCTGACTTACCTCCAGGTGTGACACTGTCAGGTAGTGATGTTCAAATTATGAATGATGCCAGTGGTACAAGAGTGTTTGAATATCTATTTACTCAGGCATCTATTGGTAGCTTAACTTTAAGCTCAGCAGGCGAGGATTATGCCGGTGTACTTGATATCCCGATCCGCATTATAGCAACGGATAGCCAAAGCGGTGATACCTTTATTGATGATTCACAGCTGTTACAGCTGGACATTACGCCGGTTGTTGATGGGATTTCCTTGGGTAATGATACTGCAATGCAAGAGGATGTTCCTGAGTCGTTAGACTTAGAGGTGAATTTTTTAGATTTAGATGTGTTACCAGCAAGAGGTGGTCAAGAAAGTATCCTAATTGATTCGGATGTAAATAATAACCTGACTATTACCCTTCTTGATGGTGGTACGCTGATAGATCCAACAGGGCTATTTGTTTTAAAGTCGGGCACTACAGATACTTGGCAATTTACTGGCACAACACAAATACAAATATCGACAGCGCTTGATCTTATGAGTGTGCAGCCAGTTGAACATTTAGCAGGTGATGATGTTTTTAGAATACAAGTGTCAGGAAGTATTCTAGACACCGCACTCATGCTAAGTGGTGAATTGGCAGTTAGTGATACTTTTGCACACGTCATTAATATCGATGTTGATGCGGTAACAGATCCAGCAAATTTAACAACTTCATACATAGAAGGGAATGAAGATACCAGTATTGACTTATCATCATTAGCAGCACAATTAATAGATCAAGATGGTTCAGAGACCTTATTCCTAACCATACAGGGCGTTCCTACTGGTGCTGTTATTGCTACTGATGCGGATGGTAATGGCGTATTACTACCTGTACCTGTATCTAATAATGGTGTCGATGGTGGGAGCTTTGCAGGTCAACCCACATTTAGCTGGACAGTTACCCCTGCACAATTGGCTAGCTTAGTACTTATCCCACCTTTAGATTTCAATGGTGATATACCGCTCACTTTACAAGCCATTACTAAAGATGAGGAGCCAGGTCAATATATAACCACAAGTTCTGACTTTGTTGTTGGTGTGACCCCCATTGGTGATGGAGCCAATGTTTTTGTTGAACCCGATGCGAACTATGAAGGACATGAGAATGAAGTCGTTACTATAGATTTAGGAGCCATTAGTACCGATACGCTTGGTGATGAGCAGATTCAAATCAAGGTGAATATTGACGCTAGCTCTGATGCTTCAGCCTTGGTACACCTGTTTTATCGTGCCAGTATTGATGTGAAAGGTGAAATAGCTCACTTCCTCTCCGATGGCTCTGGTGGATATGTAGCGACATTAACCATTGCCAGTAATGATATTTCTTCATTTGATTTACATTTAGGAGACTTAGCCTGGGGCACTCTGAATATGTCGGTTGATATTGCTACGCTTGATACTGCAATAGTTAATGGTAGTACTGTCTCTGATCTGAGCACACTACAGTCATTTACTTTTGATGTAGAACTTGCGCCAGAAGCAGATGCTCCAAGCTGGATAAGTTATGGTGATGTATCGGTTACTGAGCCTGATAATATAGCATTAGGCTTAGAGATAGCCCTACAAAATCCTGCCCCGAGTGAAGAAGGGTATTTAAGAGTGAGTGGTTTAGCTCCAGGGTTAAGCTTAAGTCACGGTAGCCAACAAGGTAGTGATTGGATTGTTGAATTGGACGATGTTACTAAACTATCGGTAGTTGGTGCGAGTGAAGGTGATAACTTTGACTTAGTCCTAACACCGTTTTCCACGCTAGATAATGATACTGAAGATGGCGCAACACATATTATCACTGTTGATGTTGTTGCAGGTTTTGATGCTGATCCAACATCAATTGAACAAATTGTTACGAGCCAAAGTCAAGATCATGCCTGGGCAAGCAATATAAAAGATGAGTTTTTAGCTGAAATACTCTCTGAGATGAGCAATTCGACACAGGGCTCGGAGCCATGGTAAGCATTGAGCAACAGAATTTTGTGCAACTAAGTCAGGTCATAGGTAAGTTTTATAATTTACCTATGTCAAAACAACAGTTATACGTAGGTTTGCCTGAGGGAAATTTAAACACACAGCATCTTGAGCTGGGCTTGGCAAATATAGGTGTTAATGCTAGTCGTCAAAAAAATAATTTATCGCAATTACTATTGCCTGCGCTTTTACAAGATGAAGATGGGCAATTGCTCTTTATCAACCAAAAATCCCATCAAGATAAAAACTCACACCGTTTTATGGTTGTGGGTTTGACACAGGATAATAGTGAAATTGAATTGACGTTATCGCAATTAGCGGCGAAAAACATACAAGCCTGCTGGTTACTGTCGAGTAAAAAAATCATGCAAGCTCGCGGTAACTTTGTTGCCGAGAAAGATCAGCACTGGCTTAAACCGTTAATCAAAGAAGTTAAGCCTTATTATGGCGCGTTATTACTTGGCTCATTTGCCGTAAATATTTTGGCGTTGGTTATTCCACTTTTTACCATGAATGTCTATGACCGAGTGGTACCTAATGCAGCAATTGATACTTTGTGGGCGTTAGCTATTGGTGCTTTAGCTGCTGTTGTTTTTGATTTTCTTTTAAAACAGGCTCGTACCCAGCTAGCTGATGTTGCTGGCAGGAAAATTGACGTCATGGTGTCAACTCAGCTGTTTGCTAAAGTTATCGGGATGAAGCTTGAAAATAGGCCGCAATCCAGCGGTGCCTATGCTAAACAAGTGCAAGAATTTGATAGTGTTAGAGAGTTTTTGACCTCAGCGACATTAGTTTCTGCCATTGATTTACCTTTCACGTTAATGTTTTTAACTTTAATTGCTTGGTTAGGTGGTTTTATGGTGTTGATCCCTATTACCGCTATGGTAGTTATAGTATTAGCTGGCGTATTATTAAAAAATAAACTCAATGTTTGTGTTGAAGAAGCTTCAAAGTTATCCACTCAAAAACAAGCGTATTTGATTGAGTATATCAATCAAATGGTAGAAATTAAGCAATGTAATAGTGAGGGCAAAAGTCAGCGAGTATGGGAAGAAACCGTAGGGCAATTATCTGATTGGCAAAACCGCTCGCGTACTATCGCGACTTCATTAACACATATTGTCATGAGTATGCAGCAATTTACCACCATTGGCTTAATTGCCGCAGGTGTGTATCAAATTCAAGCAGGCAATATTTCCATGGGTGCTTTAATTGCCATGGTCATGATTAGCGGTCGCTCAAGTAGTGCCATCAGTCAAATAGCATCACTTATATTAAAATATAAGCAAACGGAACAAGCCATGGAGTCGGTTAAGTCTATCTTGGCATTACCACAGGAAATTAGTGAAAAGGCGATGGATGAGTTTGTTGAGGTTAGTGGCAATATTCGCTTAGCTAAGTTGTCATTTAATTACCCAGATCTGACTTTAGAAACATTAAAGAACATTGATTTAGAAATTATGCCAGGAGAAAAAATAGGCTTATACGGTAGTGCAGGCTCAGGAAAATCCACGCTTTTATCAATATTGTCAGGTCAATACTCAGCCACTAAAGGGCAAGTATTTTATGATGATATTGAGCTTAAGCAGTGGCCGATCAGTGCTATACGTAAACATACAGCTTGGGTCGCACAAACACCCAGCCTATCTTATGGCACAGTATTAGAAAATATTGTACAAGGTTGCGAACATGTGACACCTAAAGCTCTTGCACAAGCCATAAAGCAAAGTGGCATTAATGATTTTGTTGATAGGTTAGAGTCTGGACTAGATAGTCAAGTGGGGGAGTTTGGTCGTTGTTTGTCTGGGGGACAACGTCAAGCAGTCGTGATTGCTAGAGCCTTACTTAAAAATGCTAGTTTAATGTTTTTAGACGAGCCCACTAGTGCTATGGATGAAAACAATGAGCGAAGGATTATCCAAAGTTTAAAGAGTACCTCTAATAACACCATGGTTATTGCTAGTCACAAACCTGCGGTATTAGCGATTTGTGATCGTATTTTGGTGATCGAAAAAGGGGAGGTTGTCGCTATCAAAACACCGCAAACACTATTTGGTATGCCTAGAAAGACATTACGCTCTGTCACCGTAAAGCCGCAAAATGCTAAAAAGACCATGGCTGTTAGTAAACAGGATGACGAGTAATGGCTGAATTATATGTCAATCAAGTCGCTGCAGCTGAAAAAGCAAAAAGGCTGGTTTGGTTGGTCTTTCTCACCATAGTGAGCACTATAGTTTGGGCAACATTTGCAACTTTAGAGGAGGCAGTTGTTGGTCAAGGTAAAGTAGTACCTGCACAAGCTGTTCAAAGTGTAGAAAATATAGACGGTGGTATTTTACAAGCCTTGTTAGTTAACGAGGGGGAACAGGTTTCTCAAGGACAAAAATTAATTTTATTGGAAGACATCCGCTTTTCCGCAGCATTAAATGAGTCGGCACAGGAGCAATTATCACTGAGATTAAAAAAGTTACGACTATCTGCTGAATTAAAGAGTATTGCGATAGAGCAAGGCTCGGTTACTGTGTTAGCACAAAGTTTTCAACATACTGATTTAGCAGAGTTAGATAAACTGCAAGTAGGATATAGCTATGAGTCTCGCTTGACTCAGCTAAAAAGCCAACTGAAGCATAACAGGCAAGCAGAGGAGCAGCAGCAACAAGCCATTAATGAGCAAAGAGCGCATAATAATAGCTTAATTAAACGATATGCCTTGTTAACTAAAGAAGTTAACTTAACTGCCGAAGTTGTAGCTCAAGGGGCTGTTGCTGAAATGGAGTTACTTAAGTTACAAAAGGAGCAAGTAACGATTGAAGGCGAAATTGAACAAGCTAAAGCACTTAGCTTGCAACTTCTCTCAGCTAAGCAACAAATCCTTGAAGAACGAAAAGCCATTGCTTATGAGTATTTAGCCAGAGCTAGAGCAGAGCTTGATGAGGTTACTAATAATCAAGCTAAAATGATGGAAAGTGTAAAAGCATTAAAAGACAGAGTAAATAAAACTCAAATTATATCGCCGGTATCAGGAACAGTGAAAAATATTATCACTCGTTCAGTGGGGGAAGTGATTGAACCAGGGCAAGCAATTATGGAGATTGTACCCCTCGACGATAAGTTACTGGTTGAAACTCAAGTAGCACCACAAGACATAGGCTTTATTCATAAAGGTATGAAAGCCATGGTAAAATTTACCGCTTATGACTTTGTCATATATGGTGGTTTAATTGGAGAAGTTGTTTATGTTGGCGCAGATGCTCAGCAGCTAGAAGATGGTACTACATATTATGAAGTGCATGTAAAAACTAAAGAAAACACTTTAGCCAACCGAGCAATTATTCCCGGTATGCAAGCTAATGTTGATATTTTGACAGGAAAGAAAACAGTACTACATTACTGGCTGAAACCGCTATTAAGAGCGAAGGCCAATGCAATGAAAGAAAGGTAACAAGGAAAATATAAATGCGTAATTATCTCATTATTCCACTATTGATTGGTTGTAGCACAGGAGTTGAAGCATTAACTTTAGAGCAATCAGTAGCTCAAGCAATGATGAATAACCCTAGGTTATTACAAAAATATGCTCGATTTGAAGCAAAACATAAAGACAAGCGAGCTGTCTTTAGTGATTATTTGCCACAAGTTTCACTCTATGCCGCGACAGGTTATGAAAAGATCACAAATAATAATGGTCGTGATTTCGATTCAGAATTAAATCGACGAGAATTAGGTTTAAGAGTAACACAATCACTTTTCTCAGGATTTGAAACGGTAGAAGACTTAGCTCGCCTAGATTTTGAAGTAAAGGCTGATAAACAGGCTTTAGCTTCAGAGGCTGAAAATTTAAGTTTAGAAATAGCACAAGTTTATATTGAGTTATATAAAACTAAGGGCATTATCGAGCTATCTGAGCAAAATGTTGATGATCATAAGAAAATCCTCGGTGATATTAAAAAAAGAACGGATAAAGGCTTAAGCAGTGCTGCCGATGTGGCTCAGGTTCAATCTAGGTTAGCAACATCACATTCAAGTTTATTAGCAGCAAAGAATAATTACTTTGATTTAAAAGCAAAATATTACGACTTAGTGGGAAGCTATCCTGAAGAGTTGCATATGCCTAGACCAGATAAAACCTATATGCCAAGCTCACTTGATCAAGCAATTGACGTGGCGAAGAAAAATCACCCTGAAATTAAAGCCGCTATTTTTGATGTTAATGCTGCAGACAAGCAAATGAGTAGAGAAGAAAGTAGCTTTTGGCCAAAAGTTGATTTACAGCTTGATGTTAACAGTGATGATAATACAGATGGTTTTGAAGGGCCTGACGACGATAGTCGGATTATGTTGTCGGTGAGTTATGACTTGTATTCTGGTGGTCGAACAGTCGCGAAAACAGAAGCGGCAGCATGGCGCAAAGAAGAAGCTAAAGCCATTCGTGATAACACGTATCAACAAGTAATAGAAGGAACCACTTTAGCTTGGAATGCTTATAGATTCGTTGGCGAGCAAAAAGAATTTTATCGCCAAAATGTTGACTTTGCCACAAAAGCACAAGAGGGGTATATGCAGCAATATGTATTAGGACGCCGCTCTTTATTGGATGTTTTAGACTCGAAAATAGAACTTTTTGTTGCGAGGAAAAATTTCTTAAATGCTACATTTGAAGAACGCTCAGCGAGTTATCGGTTAATTAATGCTACTGGTAAATTAATTGAAGAGTTAAGGGTTGATACCCCAGAAGCTTGGCAACTAAAAGTCAAAAATGAAGCTCAACAAGAAGAGGAAAAATAACGATGTTTTTATTGAATAAAAAAACAGCCTTTTGTGTATTGTTGAGTTTTTACTTGTCAGCTTGTGTCACTGAGCCTGCACTCTACACTCAGCAAGATCCCTTGCAGAAACAAACTCGCGATTTAAATGATATCGATTTAGATGGGGTCATTAATGAGCGAGATTCGTGTGATGAAACCCCTAGTGATGCAGTGATCAATAATGATGGTTGCCCAGAGTTAACAGGTAGGCCGAAAGTTAAATATAGAGTGATATATTTTGGTTTTGATAAAGATCAGTTAAATGAAAAGGAGCAAAAGCGTACGATAGAAATGGCGACTTTTTTAAATAAGTACCCTGAAACTAACCTTTACCTAATTGGCGATACGAGTGATGTTGGTACCGAAGAATATAATAAAAAGCTCGCTATGAGGCGTATCAACACTGTTCATAAATTACTGATTGAACATAACGTAAAAGCATCACGATTAAAAAAAGAAGTATATGCCTTTAAAAACCATTTACCTGACTATTTAAAGGGAAGGCAAACACGTTTGGTTGCTGTTTTACAGTGGCCTGAAGACTATAAAGATTACGAAGTTGAATGGACTATTTTTACTGAAAAAAATAAAAAGAGTTTCATTAAAAATTAAACTGTAACTGCTAGGCGTCAATTAACGATGCCTGAAAATTTAGGACGAATCCGAGTAGTATACGTTGTAATTGTGTATTACCAAGGGAGTGCGTAGGTTTAATCACTGAGCGAATATGTTTTAAATAGCAGATATAAGTATAAGCCATAGAGATTGTTCCAATTTAACGGTCTCTAAACCTCATTTAAGCATGCTTTCTGCCTATGTCATTTGGTAGAAAGCTATTTGTTAAATCTATGTCAGGTTATTTAGCAACCAAGCTTTCTTTGAATCGATAGTAAAAACAAGTGCCTACTTCAACTGGCTTGACTTCGATTGTTCCGTTTAGCTTTTGAGTTATTAAGTTATGAACGATAGACATACCCAAACCAATCCCACCTTTTTTTCTAGCTGTAGTGAAGAAGGGCTCAAAGATACGTTGTTGAGCTAGTTCTGATAAACCACAGCCATTATCACAATAGGTTACCATGACTTCGCCAGTAGTCGTTTGTGTGACTTCGATAGTGATTTTATTTTCGTGCTCAAGCTGTTCAGCAATGGGGTTATTGCTAAAGCCATGTTTTATGCTGTTGCTAATTAAGTTGGTTAATATCTGTGCGTGAATACCAGGGTAAGTTGCTAAGACAATTTTATCTTCACATTTAATTTCTAGGCTTACTTTTTGAGGCTTCAATAACGATCGTAAGGTTGAAGTGACTCGTTGATAATACTGACCGATATTTAAGGTTTCTATTTCTAGTAAATGTTGTTCTGCAGCCGTTTTCTTAAAGTTTTCAATTAGGTTTTTGGCTCTATTTAAGTTTTCTCCTTGCATGTTGATTGCGCTATCTGTTTTCTGACAAAATGCTTGCATGTCTTTCATGCTTAGGGTTTTGTTATCAAGTTTACTCTTAAGTGTTGCCAGTTCATCCGCCATGATACTTTGAGTTGTTATCGCAATGCCAAGAGGCGTGTTTACTTCATGTGATACTCCGGCAACTAAGTTACCTAAAGCAGACATCTTTTCAGATTCAACTAATTGACTTTGTGTGGCTTGCAATAAGCTTATTGTTTCTGTCAGTTCTTTGGTTTTGGCTTCAATAGTATCTTCAAGGGATTGTTCGTAGCTTAGTCGCTCTAACTCTGCGGCTATTTGACCAGAAAAAAGTTGAAAAAGTGCTTTAGTTTCTGAAATGTTTGAACGTTCACTTTTGTATAACGCGACTATGATACCAATAACATTTTGTTTGGAATCTACTAAAGGAGTACCCAAATAAGCTTGAATCTCCATATCAATAAGTAATTGATCTTTTGGATAAAAATCACAAATATCTTTTGGATAAAAGCAAGCGGAATTATCGGCGACATCGGAACAGGGTGTATCAACTAGGGCATATTCAAAGTTTTCAACAATTTTTCCATTTGCTACTAATACCTCTGTTCGACAGCTTCTGGCTTGTGAATTGATGCGAGCAATGAAGGTATAGTCGGCACCAATAACTTTGCTCATCGCAAGGATAATTTTGGAAAAATATTCATCACCATAACTATTTGAAACGGCTTCAATAATTTCTTGAATATGATTTAACATGCTACCCCCTCGAAATGAACATAAACTAACTATGGCATAGGGATAATATATTTTCATACTTTTCAGTAAGTACTGCGATTCAATTAAGCAGAAGTTTGATTAAAAACAACAGTTATTGTCTTAGTGTACAAATTTAAGTGAAAATCACTCGCATTTAATTTTGATTTAAGCAATTATGCATAACGGTTTATTCTCATAGGTTAAATAGTCTTGCATTATAAATACTTACATCGCAGTAGCTTTATTAAAGATGGTTTGTGGTTATTGGCCATCAACGGGCTTTTGTTTGCAATTTTTGCCCATTACGATGTTTTAGAGTTAATTGTTGATGTTGTTGAAAAATATGAACATTTAGAGCTAGATGAGTTGTTGCCTTTGGGTGTTACATTAACCTTTAGCTTGTTGGTATTTGTCTATCGTCGTTTGCAGGAGTTAGGTCATGTTACTCAAGCCTTTGAAGAGCTTGCTAAGCAAGACCCATTAACTCATGCGCTAAATAGACGAGCAGGGCAAGCCTTACTGAATCGCTTTATCAATAATGCTGAGCAATATGGACAGGGCTTTAGTGTAGTACAACTAAACCTTGATAACTTTAAGCGTATTAATGATGCCTATGGCCCGAGTATTGGCGATGATATATTAATTAATTTAGTTAAGATCATTCAGCAATATATCGAACAAGATAGTCAGTTGATACATTGGCATAGTGATAACTTTTTATTGATTTTGCCAAGCAAGGTTGCCGCTCCATACGAATTTGCTAACTCGTTAAAAGAGACGATTGCGCAGCAGCTTTTTACTACAGACACCATTACTTGCAGTATGGGGTTATCAACATGGCGAAAGGGTATGCCGCTACAGTATTTACTTCATCAGGTTGAAGATGCTTTGCTTGATGCTAAAGCGGCAGGTAAAAATACCGTTAAAATTGCTTAACGGTATTTTATTCTGTATTTAATACTCTGGTTACTTTCAGTTTTCAGTTTTCAGTTTTCAGTTTTCAATTATCAACTATTACATCAAAATATTTAACGTCTTTATTTATTCGGGTTGTATAAGATGCACATCTTGCTGTGGGAATGGAATAGTCACTTTTTCTTGTGCGAAAGCGAGATAAATGGCTTGATAAGCGCTATATTTTGCAGCATATAAATTGGTGGTAGGGATCCATAAGCGAATACCTATATTAATCGCACTATCAGCAAATTCATCAATACCGACTTGCATACGTACTCTGTCAGTATAAATATCTAATTTTGAAAGTGTTTCCTCAATCAGTTGGCTAACTTTGATTGGATCATCTTGATATGAAATGCCGACAGAAAGCTTTAATAAGGTATCTTTTCTTGAATTGAGTACGACTTCTCCAACGATATGCTTATTTGGAATGGTAATCTCAGCTTCATCTTCATTTTCAATAATGGTATAGGCAAGCTGTACCTCTTTTACTATGCCGGTAACTCCTTGAACTTCTATGGTATCACCAACGACAAAGGGACGAATGATGATGATATTAAAGCCGGCAGCATAATTTGCCAGTAAACCTTGAAGGGCTAAACCTGCGCCTAATGAAATGGCACCAATTGCGGCAACAAAAGGAGTAACACTAATGCCGAGTTTATTGAGCGCAATGATGCTGACCAACACTAGCACCACCATTTTAGTGGTACTTGCTAGGAAGCGGCTTAGGGTGATATCGAGTTTATGTTTTTCGCAGAGGCGCAATACCGCTTTGGCAACTTTGCCAGCGACGGAATAACCCAAAATGAAGATTAATAAAGCGCCAATTAGTTGAAAGCTGTAATTGGCAAAAAAATCTATCATGATTTGATAAACTCTTGATACTTGCTCTATTTCAGTGCGTAAAAGTTCGGCAGGTAACTCTGCTGCTTCTTTGGCGCTTTCACTGATATTGCTTGTAATGCTTTCATTATTTTTTTCATTAGAAACAGACATTTTGATATCCATAGTGTAAGTATAAAGTTGAGTTTTATTGAGGTTAAAAGCGATAGCCTATTTGCATCATAAACTGTTGGCGATCACTAAAGGCAAAATTAGTTTCAGCAATAACAGCCCACTCTTCAGTAATATTCCATTGTGCACCGATAAGGTAATTCCAAGGTGAGCTAGCATGCTGATCAATCAGTACGGCAACTTTATTACCTGGTGTAGAAACCGCAATTTGCTGTTCGATATCTTGTTTCATTGCACCAAACCATAACTGCCCCTGGTAAACACCAATACTGCCATTCCAGCCCAAGCGTGCAGAATAAACCGTTTGTTGGGTTTTCTCGATGGCAATATTAATATCGGCTTCAGAATAATTAACATCAAACATGCCAAAAAAGTCACCATACCCTCCGGCTACCGTTGTTCCGTAACCAAGCACAGTGCCATTAAAATGAAGTGTGGTAGGAATTCCTTCAGCTATTAGTAAACAGTTTCCAGGAGCTGGGCCTTGAAAAGGTAAATTGATACTGTCACATCGATTGCTACCAAAACCATTACCTACGCCAGCGGCAGCGAGAAATAACGTTGGTAACTCTAAATCAACGTCTAATTCAAGCTCGGCGTTACCTTTAGTTTTGCCTACGAGACCATAAACATTCCAAAAAGGTAAAATCCAAGCATCAAAGCGTAAGTTATAAGTGGTATCAGACACTCTCAGGTTTTTAGCAGTAATTGTATCGTCAATAAGATCATTAACAACTTCGCTTTGTTCACCATTTACTTCCAAGCCAATTTTAGAAACTTCGAAGGGTTGCTCTTGAGTTAAACCAACCACTGAAATACCAAAAGGCAGTGGTAGTAAATAGCCTGCCTCTCTTGCTTCTTTACCCCAAATAGGTAAAAAGTTTGACCAACGATTTCTTGGCGGTAAAGCTTCAGGGATAATTAATTCATAACCCACACTTGAAGCTGGGTTTTGCCTATTATGAACTTGTTGTTTATAGCTATCATCGGTAGTTATTTCGCTACAGTATTGAGCGCATTGATTTTTTTGTTTCTCGGAAAGAACAATCGCCGATTCATTGTTAGTTTTCTCAGGCTTATTTTCACTTTTTGGCTCTGTCGCTTGCACGGTAAATGCTAATAAGGAAGATGATAACAAGCTTAACAAAGCAGCTGATTTGTCCATGAAGATTCTATCCATAAATGAGAGGGGTACATTAAGTATTTTATACTGTATCTTATAGATACGCACAGGAGAATTATGTCTATCGATGCCATCACACTTAAAGATGTTCGTTTCTTCAAGTGTGATGGGTATATAAGTTACAGTCGCCTATTTATGAATTGCCGAGCTGATTAGTCATTACTTGGTTAGTATATCAATTTGCTCTGATAACCTAGCTATTTGTTGCTCCAGTTCTGTTACTCGTTGAGCAAGAGATATTTGGGTGTCATCTTGGTTGTTAACGGGTGATGTTTGTGAGGCAGTAGTATGGGCGGTTTCATCAAAATCTGATAATAGCTGCACATAACGAGATTCTCGTTTGCCGGGTTCTCGAGCAAGCCTTTTAACAAATGTTTGGCCGTTGAGCTCTTGTAATTCGTTCAGAGCAGACTCTACTTCACTGACATCATTAAAATCAGCTAAGCGATTAGTACGGGTTCTTAGCTCTCCAGGAGTTTGTGGCCCTCTAAGTAATAACACACAGATAATTGCTCTTTGCTGTTCGGTAAATTGTAAGCTACCAAACTCAGTGTTACAGAATCGGTGGAAGTACTTACTAACTCGGCCTGATGCTTTATGATCAATCATTAATTGATTGCTTTGCACTAGTTCATCAACAATGTTTTGTACATCAGACTCTGCCAACGACATTACTGGCTCACGGTTACTTTTTTGATTGCAAGCCGTGGTAATGCCATTTAGCGACATTGGATATTGATCAGGGGTAGTCGTTTCTTTTTCTAACATCACGCCGATCACTCGGCATTGCTCTGGGGAAAGTGAAATCATTATATAAGCATCCTTTTACTGAGTATGAAGATGTTATAGCAAGCAACTCACACCTTTACTATCTTAGTGAGTTTAACTGATGAAAAAAAAGCCATAACATCAACATAAGTTAAAGTTATGGCTTTTAGCTGATTTTAAATAGCCTAAATTATTCTATATTCGCAATCTGAATCTTGGGTGTTGAGTCGGGTTGCTTTGTTTACGGTGCTTGTGGGTGGTTTGTTGGTTTGCGCGTATTGATTAGTAACCTAGTTAGTAACCACTTGGAAAGGGTAAGGCTTATGAATAGGGTTTAAATATCTAAAGTTTTTTCTTTGCCAGATTATCCACATTTAAAATAAATAGAGTTTGATTAAGTCTGACAGTTGATGGAGTCACTAAGGCGGTCATTGTGTTTTGTTAAAATTCAGGTGAAATAGAATATTAACTGTATGGAACACTAGGCTTAGAGCGGCATAGAAATACTTTTTATTATATACCTACAGAGCTGGTTTAATTTAGAGCAGAGACATTAGCACTAAAACTACAGCGAAAGAATTAAACACTAATTATAAAACAAGTCGAAACGCCTAAGGTAGCTCAAAAATTACATAGCAAACTAACTTAACTTGCAGTCTTTGAATTGTTTTCACTTAAGTTGAGTAGTGCTCCACCATTTAATAAATAAACACTTCCTGCCATATCTATTGTCTCTTGACGGTGAGCAATCATGATCCGCGTAATTGGTAGGTGCTGTATTTGCTCACTAATTTTATTTTCGTTGTCTTTATCTAAATGGCTTGTTGCTTCATCCATAAATAACACACAAGGTGATTGATAAAGCGCACGAGCCAGCAATAATCGTTGAATTTGACCACCAGATAAATTTGAGCCCATATCACCAACGAGTGAATTATAGCCCATAGTCATAATATTGATATCGTCATGAATTGCAGCTAGATGAGCACACTGTTCTATTTTTAAAAGGTTAGGTTGTGGATCAAAGAAGCTAATATTATCAGCAATAGATCCAGCTAATAATGTGTCGTCCTGCATAACTGCCGCTATTTTCTTACGGTAATTCTTAAGGCCAATTTGAGTAATGTCTTTACCATCAAGCATCACTTTACCTGAAGTGGGTTGCAATAAACCCAGCATAATTTTCATTAAGGTTGTTTTGCCTGACCCAGAAGGGCCCGTAATAGCAATTGACTCTCTTGTACCTAATGTTAAGTTAACATTATTTAATATTGGTGCTTGGTCATTGCTATAGCTAAAAGAAACATTTTCGAGCGTTAATTCGCCTTTCGGCTCACCGTTTTCATTATGAGAAAAAGTAGCTTCACCTTCTCGGTTAGCTTCCTGTTCAGTTAAAGCAATATCAGCAATACGGTCAAGATGTAATCGCATCATCTTAAACTGAATAATTTGTTCTATCAGGTTGGCAAACCGACTCGTTAACTGTCCTTTATAGGCGATAAAAGCTAATACCATACCAACTGACAAACTATTAGTCATTACCATTAATGCCGCAAAATAAATCACTAAGACATTTTCTAAACCAAATAACAGTTTATTAAACGACTCAAAACTAATATTTAAACGACCTAATCGGATTTCACTATTGATAACTTCAGCATAACGATTTTGCCATAGCCCTTGTCGCTGTGACTCATTTCCAAAGAGCTTGATAGTTTGCATACCACGAATATTTTCTAAAAAATTAGACTGCTCCTTAGCTGAACTTTGGATCATTTCTTCAGTGGCTTGATGAAGCGGACGATATAAAACTAAGCGAACTATGGTGTATAACGCTATTGCGCCAACTACCACTGCGGTAAGTTTCAATGAATAAAACGCCATCATGATCAATACGGTGATAGCCATTACCCCATCCACTAAGGTTTCAACAAAACCCGTGGTAATACGTTCACGTATTTGTGCTAAGGAACCAAAGCGAGAAACGATGTCGCCAATATGCCGTGATTCAAAGTAGTTCATAGGCAAGCGTAATAGATGCCTAAGTAAATTCACGCCCATTTGCATATTAAGTAAGCTAGAAAGGCGTAATATTAACCAACTTCGTACGGCATTAGTAACCACAGAAATAATAGCAATTAATGCAAAACCTATTGCTAAAACAGTCAATAATGGTTCATCAAAACTAATTAAAACCTCGTCAACTACCCACTGCATATAATAGGGTGTCATTAACATAAAAAGCTGTAGTATTAACGATAAACCAATCAGTTTAAACAGACCTGCTTTTAAGCCTGACATTGAACTCCACAACTGGGTGAACTTCATTTGTGCTTGCTCTTGCTTTACTTCAAACTTATTTGTAGGAGTAAGCTCTAAACAAATACCCGTAAAATGTTGACTAAACTCTTCGACTGTTAAAGTACGTTTCCCTACCGCAGGATCATTAATAGAAAATTTGGCTGATTGTCCTTTTCCTGAAACCTGCGTCAGCACCACGAAATGATTTAAATCCCAATGTAAAACACAAGGAGTAGCGAGCTTATGTACTTCATCTATGGGGCATTGTAATGCTCGACTAGCCAATCCTAAACTATCACCTAACTCGATGACCTGCTGAAGATTCATACCTTTTAAATTGACAGGAAATCGCTTACGCATCGCAGGCATATCAAGCTGGTTTCCATGATAACTGGCGATCATAGCCATAGATGCTAAACCGCATTCAGCTATTTCAGATTGGAGAATGATAGGAGTGGTTCTGGATAGGCAGAATTTAAGTAAACTTTGTTTTTGAGGGGTATTCATTATAATTTCTTATAGAGTAATAACTTAATATTAATATTTTTTGGAAATACCGAAATACTAAGGAAATTTAATAATATATGTCTTTAACACAGCAGACATTGAAAATTTTCATTTATCAATTCATGAAAATGAAGCTTGCTATTGCTACGCATTAAAACTTATTACCTCTGTAAGATGCTTTAATACCGGCAATATAAATAGAATAAAACTCCTATAAAAAACTAAGAAGTAATATTAAAGCAATAATGATCGCGCTAACTAATAAGTAATTACCTAAAATGGAATTACTTCGTAAGTCATTTTGATGCTGAACTTTAAATGCTAATAACTGAGCATCATCAAGCTCAGAGCAATGAATGCATTGATCTAATTCAGCATCATAGTATAAATTACATCTATCACAGCGCTTTTGCTTCAGCTTCTTAATTAACAAAGTTAGATTCATACCTACAGACATAATTAATCCTTTTATTTACACATAAAAAAGCCTCGTATGATTATATAAAAGTGTAAGCGAACTAAGCCACACGCTTACACTATAATTAATACAAAGTAGGTCTAATCTTATTATTTGTTATTTATTTTATTCATTTTATTTATTTTTATGCTTACCGATACAACAATAACTGTGACAAAGACATAATAAATAAAATTTAATATCCCATTATCAAAATTAAGGAGATTTTCATTAAGTAAATAAAACGAAATCCAGATAAAAATTGGGATTAAAATTCTACTTAGTAGTATTAAATATTTCATTTTTTACTCATGTCATAACTCATGTCAAACCACATAACACCAACTAGATAAGCCGCTCCAAACGCTATACCTGCTGCTGGATTAAGCACACTTCCAGCAGAAATTGCACTAGAAAGCCCTTCATTAGAATAATCACCCCAACAATGCTCTTCACAGCCACCATTAACTTCTTTTATTTCATTTACTTTTAATTCACGCATTGAGATACTCCATGTATTCGATACTTTTTTGTTAAATAAAGTATCGGATTGTTAAGTGCTGACCCAATCATTTGAGTCAGCTATTAATAGGCTGGCTTTAGTTGCTCTCGCTAAAGTTTGACCAAAGTCAGCCATTCTATTTTCCAACAAGGTGATTAGTATTAAGTAATCACCACACCAGAAAAATTCTTTTAAGTTTATTTACTATTTACCTAACTTACTCGGCCTTTTAAGCTGTAGATCGGCTCAAGTAACCACTCAATTAGCGTACGCTGCTCTAACATAATATCTGCCTCAAATAGCATACCGCTTTTTAAATCAAACGCCTTACCAAACGCTTTCATTTGTTGTTGACTCAGTTTTGCTCTTAAACGGTAAACAGGCTCTTGTAATGCAATAGGCAGTTGTATTTCATTTGGTGTAATCAATGTTTGATCAATACGGGTAATTTCACTGTTAATAAAACCAAAGCGCTGATAAGGAAAAGCATCAAAGCGTAAACGGGTATTATTGCCAAGTTGAATAAAACCAGCCGAGCGTGTTGGTAGTAACAACTCTGCAATAAGCTCTGAGCCCTCAGGTAAAATGTGCAATAAAGGTTTAGATTGTGCTTTAGATTGCGATAAAGTTTCACCTTCTACTACCTGAACCCCCGTTACTACCCCGTTATTGCTGGCGGTGATCGTATACTTATAATTACTCGCTACTTGGGCTAGTTGACGTTGTAGATCTGCTTGTTGGCGTTTAAGGTTATTTATACGTAAGGTATATTGCTGGGGAATATTTCTAATATTAAAAGTAACTTGATTCAACTGGTTTTGATGTTGAAGCAACAGGCGAGCTATATTTTGTTTTTCTTGTTTTGCTTCTAATAATGCTTGCTGTTGACGTTCTTTTTCTAAGTTAGATACATAACCACTTTTATTAAGTTGGTTGAAATCTAATTGTTGCTCAGTCAACAGTGATAACTTTTCATCAGCTAAAGTTAGCTGATTCTCTAGAGCAATTTTTTCATTGCCTAATGCAGTATCTTGAATTCGTAAATTTGACAATTCTTGAGCTTTTAAGGCTTGATGCTGAGATATTTCATCAATGAGTAAATTTGCTTGAGCATTCAATTGTTCGGCAAGTTGTGTACTTAAATCAACACCGTTGCTATTATTTTGTTGCACTACGATAGTCGCAATCGCTTGGCCTTTCAAAACTTTATCCCCCTCTTGCACCCATAGCTTTTCTATGGTGCCGCCTTGGTTAGCAAAACTTTTAATAACCCCTTTATTAGGCATTAAAAAACCACGGATAGTTTCTTTACGAGAATATTCAGCACTAAAAAGGAAGGCGACAATAGCTACAGCAATAGAGACTAAAATCAATACTGTTAACTTAATTGACAATGGCTGAGCTAAGGTAATAGTACCTGTTAAACGCTCACTTTGATGGGAGACAGCTTCCTTTCGAAATAACGACATATCAGTACCTTTGAATATTTCGATGCGAAATATAATTAATGAAGATACTGCTGTCAACAATAATGTAACAAATTATTAAATAATGTTTAACGAGGTCTGTTAAATTTAAAGGCGTTTATAATACTGGTACAAATATACAAAATCATTCCCCCCTCAATTTTTTGAATTTGTTAAGTATGTTTAATTTAGGGTTGATAGATTATAATTAGTTTCTTACTGCCCATCAGATGTTGTTAGGTTCTGATATTTAAATGTATCTGGTTAATTCTGTGCTACTACACTTTAGGCTTATCACAAATCGTCAATCTTCACTTTAGTTTCAGGCTGGCTTTCACGTTCTACGACTATCCTTTTTAGTTCAATGTCTTCATGCATTTCATTATTAGGCTCAGTAACTGTTAAGTTATCACCACACATATTGGCAAAGCAATTCTGGCATAAATCGATGCTTAATTGATTACCGTCCCCATGAATAGAGCCGTAGCCACAACGCTGGTTTATACTAATGAATTCATGAAATGCATAATCACTTGGAGTTACTTGTTCACCACAGCAATCACAGATAAGTTTTGATACTTCTTTTATGGTGATGTTTTTAAAATTTTTCATCATAACTCCTTAAGCATTGATGAGCTATTGCGGTGAGCAATTGGATTATCTAAAGCGTACTATCACATAACTCAAACAGTACTATCGCATAACTTACTTAGTATCTTCTTTAGTCGTGGCTTTGAGTTTTTTATTTCTAAGGCTTCATTAAAAGCTTTGGTGATCACTCTTTTATCTGTAGTCTCTACTGCAATCGTCTCTTGCTCCGCCAATGTTGCTGTAACACAGTCCTCACCGCATAATTGATGCTTTTCATGTATACGTTCTATAGATTTAGGAATGCCTTTCTTTCCATTAATGTAATCTTTATAACATTGCAAGGTATGGCGACTTATATCAGATAGGATAGTTAAATCTGATACATAAGCAGAGTCGGAATAACCATCATAATCAACATAGATGACTTCAATATTTAAATGGCAACTCTCAATATTATTTATAGCAGTTAATACAGCATCTTCATAAGACGAAGATTCACGCGTAAACTCTATGTACACTGTTTGGTTGTAACTACATAGTAAACCATCGCCACATCCTGCCTCAAAGCGAGAGTCTGCTAACTCTGATGTATGTATATTTATCCCTGATAACACCAGCTGGAAGTTATAATTTTTCTTAACACCCTTAGCTACAACATCTAAGTTATTGAGTTCAATTATTTCTTTAAGTTTACGAATTTCAATCTGTTCGGCAGTCATATTTATCGGCTTTGACTTTATTTCTGTCTGTCCCTCTTTGTATTGTCTTATCCACTCTCTAAGAGTACTTTTGCCGCATCCTATCTTTTTTGTTACTTCGGTAGGGTGTAGTCCATCATCGAGGGCTAACTTGACTGCTCTCAATTTTGTTTTTGCGGTGTATTTTTTGCTGGGTATTGTCATTGATGTTACCTATTATTTGATGCTTACAGATAATTATTAGAATAAGCCTTAAAAAGAACTTATTAAGTCATTATTTCTAGGTTATGAGTAAGGGGAGCATCCCTTCATTTAAGAGAGGATATGGCTTTTTTTATATAATTACCAACAGTGATCTTACAATTGAATTCTATTTATTTCTTTTTAAATCAGTGGCTTGTGTTGTTGTTTTGTTTTGTTAGTACGTGACTATAATCAAATTAACTATGAGCATGTTATTATTTTATTTACTAAAAATGATACTTGTCAGCAAAAGGTACAATGCAATATAAGCGGTGATTTATAGATGGGTAGTTTATTTGTTAGGAGGTAAAATTAATAAAAATATTTATTAAAAAACATTGGATTTGAGTGATACAAATTAATAATGCCCTTAAAAAATAGAGATGATTTTACTGTGTGCTTGATGGGGGGATTAAGCCACGATAGTAAAGAAGGATAATAAAGAGCACTGTTTTGAGAGAACTAATTACCCTAGTTCAGAGTCGGGAGAACCCCAGAAAAAGCCGATGTGAACTATCAAATAACATTAAAGCTAAGGGGCATTAAAAATTAGCCGTGTGCATTTATTAAAGTTTAACTTCTGAATATCTAGGTATTAAACCTTTCGTTAAGTGCTTCGAACATAGCCGATATAATAGGGTCACTCACCTCAACTCTCTCGCTTGCGTCTTGAGCTTCGTCAAATACATTTCTCTCTAAGCGATTTAGCTTAAAGTAATCATAATTAAACTGGCCTTTTTCACTATTATTTTGTACGACATATTTGATGATTTTCGTAGTATCGACTTGAGCATGATAATACATTAAATGCTCCTTAAAGTTATCAAGGTTTGGGTGTATTAACTTGTAATATCTACTTCTAAAAACACGGTTTGGTAAGCCTGACGTAGGCGGATCTAGAAAGCTCAGATCAACACCTTTAATATTCATATTGCATCGCTTACAAGCAACGGTCAGGTTTTTTTGAGTAAACATATACTTTACGTGGGCTGATTTAGGAAGGATATGTTCAATATCTAATACCATCCGAAACTCTCCCGCTATATTTCTTCTACAATAGCCGCAACACTCAGACTGCTTGTCTATATGGTAGTCTTTTATTTTGATTTTTATATCAGCTAAGCTTTTATCTCCCCATGAAGTATGCCCAGCATTGACTGATTGCCTTAATAGGGTTTTCTCACTAGCTAAATATTTTAATTTGGCCATGAATCTACCTTTTTCTGTACGCTAATTTGATTTAAAAGATCGGTGATGCCCTTTAAAAAGCACTGTTGCTTAGCATCATAAGACTTTTCTAAAAAAATACTTATTTGCTCATTCGCTTCTGTCAGGGATATTTTATTACCAGAAAAATCATTTAATAAATCGGCGCACTTATTGGAAAGGCTTCTACTTGCAGGTGTTATTATGTCGAATAAATCACTATAGATATCTTCGGCATTCGAATTATTCTCTTCATCTAAAATAAAACCATCATTGGTATATTTATGAATATCTACATCACTTTCTTGCTGTACACCAGAAACTATAAGTGGCGAATGTGTTGCGGCAATAATCTTGGGATTATAATAAGAAAATAAATCCATTATTTTCCTAAAATATTCTTTTTGCCATTTAGGATGTAGGCTATTTTCAGGCTCATCAATCAAAATTAGTGTGTTTTCGCTGATAAATGTTGATATAAAAACAAATAACGATATTAACGATAACTCTCCAGAACTAGCACTAGATAAAGGAAATGAGTTCCCATTCTTAGACAGTATAATATCAATTGATTTAATCAATTTTAGCTTTCTTAATACCTTCTCATATTTCAATAAGTCACATATAGATTGCTCCATAGCATCTATTTGACGATCATTACTGTTAAACCAAAGCATAACTCTTTCTTCGTATTCAACAGAGGATCTCCAGTGGGTCACTATATTTTCTAAAGCGTTTTCTATATCTGCTCTCTGCTCTTCATTTATAAGATCATTATTATTTAGTTTAGAGTGGAAATGTTGGGTCATTCCTGTAATTTGAAACCCAATGCTTTGTTCAAAATTAACATAATCTAAGACTCTGAAAATAGAGGAGAACCCTTTTTTAGTTTTAAAGTCTATTTCGGTTAATGCCAGTTTTACAGCATCTCTAGAAAGAAACCGCCCAAGTCTTCCTCCCATATAATGAAAATTCTTATGAATATTTCTTCTAGGGAATTTGTCATAAATAGAAGTAGCTATAGCTATAACGGGAGTTTCTTCTGATACAGACGCTTTAGCCAATTCTGAAAGTACGGTGCTTTTACCGCAACCATTTTCCCCTATTAAAATACTTATAGGAGTATTCATATTTAGTTTAAGAGTATTAAGTTTCATCTTATTTTATCGTTATAATTTTAGTTTCTATATATAGCATCATGCATACTCACCAAAATTATTAGCCATTGCATTATCATTAACTTTATCAATCAGCTTAATAACATTCGTTACTTGCGCATCATCAAATACACCAAACAAGCCCTGATCATGAATGTTGGTGAAAGGTGGTTCAAATAGCATCTTCTTTTCAATCATGCCATTTTTAGTCAAGTAACTAACAATGTTATTAATGAATGTCATTTGGTCAGCACGAAGACTACCAGCTTGAATAAACTCGGCAAACACTTCTTGGGCTGCATTAACATCTAAACCAACAATACTACGTACAAATTCACCTAGCGGCTTTTCACCATAGGTATCAACATATTCTTGCTTAGTGCCTACGGTTTTACCATCAAACAATATTTGTTCAAGTTCGTTTATTTCAGTTTCGGTAATTGGCTTATTAGTTTTAAGCTTTCTAATAACTAAGTGGTCGTTATGTTTACGCACATAAGATTCAACACGGTCTTTGTAACTCTGTAATGCGGTATAAGCTGGTATTAAATCATGTTCTCTAACGCCGCCGTGGTCTAGGTCATCTTCAAAAGTGGTAACAACTTGCACCTGACTTTCTTTGTCTAAGTATTTTAATAAATCACGCAACGACACCCTGACGTTATCTAAGCGATTAATGTTAACTGCTTTCCAAAAGTCTGTTGTTTGTAATTCATTTAGTAGTTCAACTTGCAGACCAATTGCAGGAATGTTTTGTTTCTTCAATAAGTCGCGTGCTATTCCGCTTACTTTGTTTACATAGCGGTCTGTACTATGTGCGGCAGTTAATAGTGCTAATTGAAAATTAAGAATTAAAATGTCAAATCGTCTTGCGAATTCGTCATCATCTTTTAGCGGTAAGATTAACTCTGAAATATTTGTATTAATATCTAACATGTCGTTTTTACTAATACTTGCCCAGCGTTTTTTATTACTAAACTCGGTTACTGCTCTTAGTTTTGCTTTAACCACAAAACGGTCAGTATCTAACGATGCTACCGCAATATTTAACTCGTCAATATACGCTTCGGCTAGCTCTCTTTGTTCGTCAGTGCTAGTTGCTTCTTCTCTAATTATCAGCGCTATTTCTAACTTGGCTTCGAATATTTGTTGAGTAAGACTTTTAACTACATTACCCTTTGCACCGTTCGGGTTGGCGTCAAAGAACTCAAAGTTTTCGCAGTAGTCAAATATAACAAAGTCTTTCTTATCGTTTGTCGAACCATCTTCATTCAAACCAAATAAACCAACACACAAACGAGTGCCGCGACCAATCATCTGCCAGAATTTAGTTGAAGACTTAACTTGCTTAAAGAACACTAAATTAACCACTCTTGGTGCATCTACACCTGTGTCCATCATATCGACAGACACAGCTATTTGCGGGTCGTTTTCTTCATATTCATCAACAAACACATCAAGCAAGTCTTGCGCTTTAGTTTCGTAGTTGTCGATAACACGTAAGAACTTGCCTGCATATTCAGGGTAATTCTTGTTAAACCGTTCTTCTATAAAAATGGCGTGGTCGTGGCTTTTGGCAAAGATAATAGTTTTACCTAATTTATCGCCACCTTCCACTTTAATGCCATTGGTCATTAAGTGATTAAGTACTTGGTCTACGGTATGCGTATTGAATAGCCAGCTATTAATAGCTGCACTCGATATTTCCTCAGGTGCTTCGTTTTCAGTTGGGTCGCCAAACTTTTCTTCGTATTGCTCTTGTTCTTCTTTGCTCAGATCTTTGTATCGAATTCCTTCTCGAACAAACTTAAGCGGTACAGACATGGCTTTAGGTGGTACAAGAAAACCTTGTGCTACGGCTTTATCAAGTTCATAAGCGAATGTTGGGTTGTTATCTTCTATACCAAATAAACCATAAGTATCGTGACCTACTTCATTTTTAGGTGTTGCGGTTAAACCAACAAGCATGGCATCGAAGTAACTAAAAATAGCTTTGTATTTTTGGTAAACACTGCGATGTGCCTCGTCAATAATAATGAGGTCAAAGTGACCTACACCATAAAAGCGTTCTTCATCATCACGTCTGCCATCAATGCGATTCATAATGGTTGGGTAAGTAGAAAATACAACTCGGGTTTCGTTATCTTCTTTCTCTTTAGTTAAATCAATGGCAGATAAATGCGGCAGGTAGGTATTAAAGTTATTTTTGGCTTGAGTCACTAAAGCATTACGGTCGGCTAAAAACAAAATACGTTTCGCCCAATTACATTTAGTCATCATGTCGGTAATAGCGGCAGATACCCTTGTTTTGCCACTACCTGTTGCCATAACTAGTAAGCTTTGTCTTGAGCCACTACGTAACACTTCTATAGCGTTACCTTTGGCATCTATTTTACTAACCGTTTTTACGCTGTTTTCAGCAACACGCGCTATTGCTTCTAACTGATACGGACGGCCTTTACCTGCAATTTCTTGGTTTACTTTAAACTGACGTAAATCTTGTCTACCGTCATTCGGGTCTCTACGTTCTATTAGCCGTGCTAATTCGTCTTTAGTGAAGAAGCCTTGGACTTCTCGCTCAGGGCTAAATTGGTCATCCCAAAGATAAGTTTCAAAGCCATTACTATAAAATATAATAGGTCGCTGACCTTTCATTACTTCTAAACAATCAGCATACAACTCTGCTTGGTGTTTACCTTTTTTCGGGTTAGCCATCGTTTTTTTAGCTTCAACAACTGCTAACGGTAAGCCATCATCACCCCATAACACATAATCTACATAACCTAAGCCACTCGGGTTAGTGCTTTTAGGCATGCCTGTTACTTCAAACTCTAAGTCGTGACCATCTTTTAAGTTTGTCCAGCCAGCTTCTTTTAGTGATATATCAATATAGCGAATTCTGGTTTGAGCTTCACTTATTTCTAACGGTATCGCGGTATCAACATCAACGGTCTTTTCACGTTCGATTCTACGGCTAGATGTTTCTGCTTTATGTTGTTCTAACTGTTGTTTTAATAACGCATTTTCTTTGGCTTGTTCGAGAATCTTCTTTTCGGCTTCACGGTTTGCTTCGTTCTTAGCTTCAATATCACTTAGTAAATTAGCTAACTGCTCTTGCTCTTGAGCTTTACTCGCCTTTTGCACTTTTTCAGCATCAGGGCGTGGAATGAGTGCTTCATCAAATACTTGTGTTTCAGGAGTGGTTTTACCATAATAAATAGCTAAGAATCGGGTGAAGCGGTATAGGTATTTTATTGAAGCGAGCGATTCATCAGAACTGAATTTTTTGCCCGTACTTTTGGGGTGTGCGGCGGCATTACCAATTTTACGTACTAAGTTCATTTCACCAAACATAGTACGATTAAACAATGCTCGAAATTCGTCACCATGCATTAAAGTACTTAAGTCAGCACGCCAAGGGCGCTCTAACTTTCTATCATTTTCATAAAGCCAGTTTACGGTATTTTCTAACACACTACGCGACAGTACTGCGGAAGCTTTAGGTGAAATAAAAACCAACTGCTCCGCTTCAACTGCATCGGCATACAATTCAGGAAAGTCTGCCTTTAAAAAAATAAAATTGCTCATGTGTTAGTGCTTCCTTGTTATTTTTATTAACTCGCTGTTAGTTCGCCTTTAAATGCTTTTTGTAAAAGGCTATTAAATAAATTATCTGATTTTTTCAATGACTGTTGCGCTAATTCTTTTTGCTCTTGAATAGATTTAACAGCTTCAGCAAATTCATTTTGCTTCTCTATAGGGGGAGATATAAAATCAATTGATTCAAACTTACTTTTATTAATCATACCTTTCATACTGTTAGTGCTAAAAGTTTGAATATGCGCTTTACCAACTATAAACAAATAATAATAAAATAGAATATTTCCGAACTTGGGAGTAAAGGAGTTTATTTGTTGGTTAAAAGCAACTTTTCGATTTGCAATAGCTACATTACCAATCACTTTTTTACTTCCAGCGATACAAGTCACTAAAAGCGAATTAGCATCAACACACCTTCCGATACACTCCCCTTCAATGGATAGGTGCTCTTCTGCCTCAGTTAAATACATATTAGGCGTGTTAATGTTGGTTGTTTTAATCCACTCTAAATGGTTACCATAATTAGCCAGATTTGCTCTCGGCGGAGTATTACCAGTAGAAACCTTCCCCACTTCTTTGAGGGTACAAAAATCCCAACCTTTTTGGTTACGTACAGGGTCACCAAACATATCTAAAAACAATGACTGACTTAAAGAGTCGTAATGTTCAACGAGTTGCTGGTCTTTTTGTTTTAAGATATCTGCTGCATCTAAAATCTCGGCAATCTTTTTTTGCTCTTTGACAACAGGAAAGCAAACAACCATTTTTTTAATATGACTTGGGCCAAAATTCAATTGCGCAGAGCCAGTAATAAGCTTCCGCAGTTGACTTGTAAAATAGTTTGTTTGTAAAAAATATTTGAAATAATTTAGGGAAATTTCGCTTTCATCTAAAGACTTGAATCGCATCGTACTGGTGTTCATGCAAAGAGGTAAGTGCTCTTTTTTAGCAAACGTAATCTTATTATGAAAATTACTCACAACAATGCCTGAACATGCTATTAATAAATCCCCATCATCAACTAAAAAGTGTGAATATTTACCGTAAGCCTCCTCTTCCGACAAGTGGATTTTTGTAGCTGACAAGGTTAATTCGCCATTATTTATGTTGCCGACATTAAGTAATTTCACACCTTCATCATGAAACTGCCACTTCCTAACTCCAGGGCCTTCTTGAAAAAACAATACTTTTGAAATATCTTTTGCTTGCCAACCGTTCGGCATATTACTTAATGGCATCATTTTGCTAACAACTCTCTTAGTAACTGCATAGCTTCAGTGCGCTCTTCATCAAGTTTTTGAATGTTAGTTATAATTTGAAGTGGAGAATCATACTGAATTTCTTCGTGCACAACCTCTTTGTAACGGTTAAGACTTAAATCCCAATCGTTATCTTCAATTTCTTTAAAAGGTACTAAAAAACTTTTCTCGGTGCGAGTTCTGTCTTTTTCTTCATCCAATTTGCTAAAACGATTGATAATATCTGGAATGTCACAATCTTTAATTTCTGTACGTTTATCATCTAAACTAAAACCATCGGCTTGCATGTCATAAAACCAAACATTGTCAGTGCCACCACTATTAGTTTTAGTGAAAATCAATATTGCAGTGCTTACACCAGCATAAGGTTTAAAAACACCGCTAGGCATAGAAATAACCGCTTCGAGTTTATGACCTTCAATAATGGTTTGTCTTAATTGTTTATGCCCTTTTGATGCCCCAAACAAAACACCGTCAGGAATAATTACCGCACAGCGACCGCCAATTTTCATCATACGAAGCATGAGTGATAAAAATAGTAATTCGGTTTTTTTTGTTTTGACTGTTTTAAGTAACGAGCTTTCAACACCGTCATAATCTAACGAGCCTTTGAATGGTGGGTTCGCTAAGATAAGGTCGAACTGGTCACGAGCTTCTTTATTTGCTTCACTTAGTGCATCACGACCGATAAGTTGAGGGTTGTCTATACCGTGTAATTGCAAGTTCATTGCGCCAATGCGTAACATGGTGCTATCGAATTCTATACCTGTAAACATGTCGCTATTGTAATGCTCACGAAACTCTTTCTCATGAAACCAATCTTCATGTTTTTCATGTACATATTCACCAGCAGCCACCAAGAAGCCAGCACTACCACAAGACGGGTCACATATTGTGTCGCCTTTTTTCGGTTGCATCATTTCAACCATCATCTTGATGATATGGCGTGGAGTACGAAATTGTCCATTACGACCTGCTGTGGCTATTTTAGATAATAAATATTCGTATAAATCACCTTTAGTGTCGCGACCTTCCATTTTCATTTGATGTATGATCTGAACAACTTGATCTAATAGTTTAGGGGTTTGTATCATGAAAGTTGCGCCTTTCATGTATTTCGCAAATACACCAGCAGTGTTACCAATTTGCTTCATGTGCTCAAATACAGTTAAACCATTAGTATCTGCTTGTGGCATAGTAAATAAGTTATAAATAGTTTCAGGGTCTTTATCTATAAAACTATGCCAACGAAGCTTCTTATGTTCTTTTAGATAGGTAGGGTTAGTAACAGGTATACCCATTTCTCTTTCTTTCTTTTCACTTAGAACTTGGCTTTCGTCAATACGACGCAAAAAAAGTAAAAAAGTAAATTGTTCAATCACGGTAAGGGGGTTACTAATCCCTCCGTTTGCAAAATAGTCCCATATCTTATCGACTTGGCCCTTAAGTTCACCTGTTATCATAGTTTCTCTAATGTGCTTTTGTTAAGGAAAAGGTTGTTAACAATATTGTTAGTTAAATTTTAAATGTTGTGGCTATTTGTTTTTCTTTATTCAATCCAGATTGGCTGCTCTAGCCAATTTGTGGGAAAACCCATATCAGCTACATCAATGTTATGATCTTCAATGAGTGATTTAAGTTTTTTCTTCCAATGATGATTCGGGCAAATAATATCCATAAAGTAAGCACACATAACCAAGGTATTATACAGTTGTTTTGGCGCATTACTGTTGAAGCTTTGCAATAGTGCTGGCTCGCCATTTTTAGGTAACTTCATGGTTATAGTAAAGTCTCTATTCCATAGTCTTGAATGATGAGCACAGATGTTTCGTGCAGAGGTTATATGATGCAGGAATGAAGATAATATAGTTGCGTTTAAGTTATATGTATCTGCAATGTCCATACTTAGCGCTCGCCGCCCAATAGCGTCATAGCAACGGGATAACCAGCCGAAACTCATTACTTCACAAATAATCCATGTTGCTGGCGTAGCTTCTTCATATTTATAAGCCTGTTTTTTGATATTTTTATCTGATGTTCTCTGTATTTCTTTTTTTAGATTTTCTATAAAGTCATCATGTTCAAACTTCCCTGTAAAAGCTTCTTTATCAAGATGAGCATGTGAACCATATCTCTTTGAAAGGTGGAAAGCCCATTGCGTTCGCAATGATACTTCAATGCGCTCAATGGCATCTAGTAGCAATAATCTAAGTTCACGGTCAAAAACATATAGATTTAGGACTTGGTTAAACGTAGCGCCAGCTTTAAAGGTATGTGCTTCATGATCATCAATAAAAGACCACCAATAAGTACCCAATCGATAATAGTTAATATGGCTAAGGTATGCAGTGGCACTTTCTTTATCTTCAACATGTAAGCCTCGCTCTATCAGGCGTTCTATCTGTTGTTCAAAGGAGAGTGAATCTTTAGAAAAGTGCATGATGTTGACCTTTTATCATGCTGTAGAAATAATTAACCCCTCGCAGGGTGCTGTTCTTACGGGTAGCAGGAGGGGTGTTGTTGTGCGTAATTATAGTGAATAATTTGGTTTGTGCAATGTATTTATGCGCAAATGCAATGTATTTCGCTAGTATATGACTATTCACTTAAATCCTTTTTTGCTGTTTTGATACTAATTTCAATGAATAGATAATACGCATTTTTAGCTGATATACCAAGAGAAACTAAGGGCTTACTATGCATTAATATGCGTCGAATCACGTTATTTTTATTGAGTCATTAACAATACTTTAGGTTGGTAGGGTCTAAATCTAACTTCTTCTCTTAAGTACTCGCAAGTTTGAAACTTACCAAGAACGTTATTGTTTAAAATACATTCAATGTATCAAAAAGAAAGGAACTGGATTTTACCGATCGTTGTATTTTCAAAAACGTATGCACTAAACTTCAACTTTTATGATGAGCCCCTATTTGAAAAACACGTAATCAATTGAAATTTAAGCAGTTGATGTTTTATGCGCTTTGTTTTAATCAAAAATAATTGCGAAAAGCAACTACGAAAACTGCGAATTTGGGTTAAAAAATTAGTGTTAAACTGCGAATTTAAATTTTATAACTGCGAATTTTCGCAGTTAACAACGAATAAATAATAATCAAAAAAGTAATTATCTCACTTCTTAAGCCAGCTCTGTTACATGATTTTCTTTTAAGATATTAGTAGCTAGTAACTGACTGGAATGGAGCTGAATCTTAGTATTCGATGATTCGAAGTACTTTGGCTTTTGATACGCCTTAGTATTACTTTCATATTTTAGTTCTTGTTGTTTGGCTCGATGAGTTATCACTGGGTCAACAAGCAAGTGTTCATTGTTTGAATCCCCCTTATATTTAGCTCTTAACTTAACCTCATTACATAAATAACTGTTAGCTGGCTTGTTATGCTCCTTAGTGTGGTTTTTAGTGAAATAACTTACACGGTATGCTGCAGGGTTGATTGAGGCTTTATCACCTCTGTGTATCATGTAATAAGGCTTATCAACAAAGTAAACACTCCCTTGGCAATGCTGTATCCAATCAGTTTGCAGTTGGCTTAGTATATTATGAGGAAGCATGGCTTTATGGCCACTTAGTAATAAAGCTAAATGATAATGCTGCTTGTCAGATTTATTTTGTTCCCTAGCGCAGAAATAACCCACCTTACATTGATATTTTTTTTCTAGCTTTGCGATGAACATTTTTAGAAATAAGCTCATGACTTTATTATCAATACTAAAAGCTGGTGGGTGTAGATCTATTCTGACTATGAGTACTCTTGAATAATATGACAACATGATTTCAAATAATCGAAATACACGTTTTAATGCGACAGTGTTTTGAGTACCCTTTTTAGGTTTATAAACACTATAGGAGTGATTCCTATAGGCGAAAAGAAATGAATTATTATCTGTTATTTTAAACATTATAAATTAAGGTGTTTTATTAATAAGAATATTTGTTTAATGACTATAGAACTGGCCTTATATTATTAAACGTCCGCTGAAAAAAAGTTGACTGTTTGATATCTATAACCAGCTAAAATAGGCGGTTCGCGCTATTTAAACTTAATTTTTTTATGCTCTAGCTGTGTCAAAGTGCGTCACCCCTAGATATAAAAAAGGCAGGTTGCTGTACCTGCCTTCTGAATTGATAATTAACGCTGGCGTGATAAATTTCGATCAAGCCACAATTGAACATCTTTAAAGCGCCATAATGAACGGCCATTTTGTATCACTGCTGGCGCTGGAAACTGCCTCTTTTTAATTCTGCGAGCCAATGTTGAGCGACTAATACCTAATAACTCTTGTACTTCTGGTTTTCCTAGAAGGCGGTTTTCGTCAATGTATTGCTCAACAGGATCTGAGAAGTTCGAGGTCATGATGGATTTACTTCGTTAACAACTGCTCTTTCCAATATCCATTCGTTTATTTCACTTAATAACCAACATACGGTTGATCCTGAAGGGTGTAAACGCCTGCGTTTAGGGAATAACCCTTTTTGTTCTAAAGACCAAGCGGTGGTTCTGCATACGGAAGTCAGCCTTTTTCTCTCAGGTTCTCTAATAAGGCGTTCTGTTGTGTGTATAAAAGGTTGGTTATTCATATTTGATTGCTCTCGTTTAAGTTGGTGTGAGAAAGCATATCGTTGATAAATAGGGCTGAATATTTGGCAGTGCTAGCATAACTAGGGGTTATGCTAGCAGACGGTAGGTTATTTCAGTTTTATAAAGTGTTCATTTACCTCATCTGCTGAGAAGTTATCGTTCATCCATTGTGAAAGTTCTTGAGGTGTTGGTTTACCCTTTGGTGGCCTGCCACCTTTAGATTTCTTGTCCATAGCTTCGCTGAAATAGTCTTGCAAAGTACTGATAGCTAAACTTTCTTGTCTATATTTCGCTAACAAGTTAAATGTAGCTAATGCCTTATCTGGTATTGGCGCTGAATAAATTCGTTTATCTGATTTCATTTTGTTGTTGATATTAACGATTAGCAGCTTAATTCTATTATTTACCTCGTTAGACTTATCACCGCCAGCACTTTGAGATTTTTTGATTATTTCGTTATCCCTTAATGCCTGAATGTTTTCGACACTTTCATTGTAAACACCGATTTTATCTCCTAATAAAAGAGCGTCTGTTAATAATTGGCTTAGGTGAATAAAAGCATCTGTATCACTAGCAAGCTTGCTACTTAAGAGGTTGAACCTTGATATTAAATTTAGTGTTTTACTATGTATTTCTTTTGTTTCATGCAAATAAAGCTCATCTAACTTCATTTTATGGAAAGGTTGTTTTTTAAGGGCATTTAATGAAGTGAGAATGTTTTCTAGTGAACCTGCACCTAATGCACCAAAACCGCTATTAGCTATAAGGTGATCATCATCACTAATCTTCTGAGTTTCTTGAATTTTGGCAACATCAGTAATATGAATTTTATTGTTTTCTACTTTGGGGCAGTTTCTAAAGAATTTATCTTTTTTCATTGAATTTGGGTGCTTATATTTAATTTATAACTTTTTGTAAGGCTTATGCTTGCTTATCTAAGGAGGTAATGTTCGATACATCATTCACTAAGGGGGCTATAAGGTGAGATAGTTTGGTTAACGCTTCGCGGCGCTCTTCAAAATAATCATATCTATCATATGTGCCATCAATTCCTTCTACCTTGTGATTAAGGCACTTTTTTGCAATATCTTTTGTTATGCCTAGTCCTGATAACAAGGAGCGACAGGTTCGGCGCATATCATGAGGGGTAAAATCATCTACACCAGCCTTACCAAGGAAATTTTCATAAGGTTGCTTTTTACTATCAACTTTTTTTCCAAGTATTTTAGCAAGTGCATGGTTGAGAGTATCATCAGAGATATAGCCTCTTCGTTTACTTGCTCTTCTGGATGGAAATACATAATTAGAGCCGCAAGATCTGAGATGAAGCTCCTCAAACCACGGTATAACAACGTCTGGTAGGGGGATATTTATCGCAGCACCAGTTTTACTTCGTTCAGCAGGAAGACTCCAATCTTGCTTTTCAAAGTCGAACTCTTGCCATTGTGCGGCAATCAACTCGCCTTTACGTACGCCAAGAGAAACAAGTAATGCTAAAGCTAAATAATTATCTCGTGTGAATATGTCTGAATTATCGCGTAGGACTTTAAATGCAATGGCAAGTTCTGGTTCACTAAGTGCTCTGTCTCTGCTTTTTTCTTCACCGCCAGCATCAGTTACTTTAAAAGGGCTTGCGGGGTTATAAATAATTAGCCCTAGTTTACATGCTTCGTTAAATAGCTGCTTACAGCATATTAATGTTTTATTGGCGACTGTTGGGCGTTTACTGGAGACGATTTTATCGAGAATGTTTTGAATGTCTATTGGAACAACTTGTGTAATCGCTAAGTTACCGATATGAGGCTTAATTTCATTGAGATAGTGGCGTTTATTAGCAGCATGACTTTTGATTCTTTTGCTTAATTTTGCATACCAAATCTCAAATAAATCATTAACTGTTTTTGGTTGGCCGTTACACAGTCTATTACGTTCAGCTAAGGGGTCTTTACCTGTTTTGGCAAGCAGTTTTATTTTTGCAGCTTCTGCTTTTGCTGCAACTAATGGCATTGTTGGGTACAGGCCACCTTCTATAGTCATGAAACGGCGTTTACCATTAATGGTGTAGCGAATTTCCCAGTATGCCAGCCCTTTAGTTTGTACGCGTATATAGAGACCATCACCAACGGGTTTTCTTGTTTTTACACCTGTTCGTATAAAAGCCTTTATTTGCTTATCATTCATGATGCTAGCCTAAAGTGGTTACTAAATTTATATGCAATGGTTACTACTTTGGTTTAGTAACCATTATAGTAACCACTTGGATATGTACTTTAGCAAACTATTACGAACAAGAGCAAACAGCAAATATAATTAAATGATGATTTTTAAAGGCTTTATGAGCAAACGTTGACTCATGCGAACGCTATTCTATATTCGCAATCTGCTCACGCATTTGCTCAATAAGTACTTTTAATTCTACTGCGCTGGCGGTAACCTCGGTATTAATTGATTTTGAACCTAGGGTGTTAGCTTCGCGGTTGAATTCTTGCATCATGAAGTCTAAACGACGACCTTGTGCGCCGCCTTTTTTCAAGATTTTTTTGGTTTCACTGACGTGGCTATTCAAGCGATCTAGCTCTTCGGCGACATCCATTTTTTGCGCCAATAATACTAGCTCTTGTTCAACTCGGCCTGAGTCTAAATCAATTTTTGCATCAGTGAATTTTTCAATAATGCGGTTACGTTGCCAAGCAATAACTTCCGGCATATGAGATTGCACTTTATCGGCTTCGGCTGAAATCGCATCAAGACGCTGTTCAATCATAGCTTTAAGGTTTTCACCTTCGCTGGCGCGAGCAGCAATAAAGTCTTTTAATGCTTTATCAAATGCCGCAAGTAATTCAGCTTGAATCGCTGACATATCAGTTTCAGGAGCTTCCATCACACCAGGCCAGCGCATCACTTCAACCGGGTTTACTTGGCTGTTTAAGGTTTGCTCATTTATCCAATTAGCGTGTTGGATAAGTTGTAATGCTAGCTTTTCGTTTAGGGCTAGTTCGCTTTTGGTCGCAGGGTTAGCATTAAAGCGTAAATTACACTCAACTTTGCCGCGATTAAGCTGTTTACGAAAACGCTCACGTAATACTGGCTCTATGCCACGAAATTGCTCAGGTAAGCGGAAGTAAGTTTCTAAAAATCGTTGGTTTACCGAGCGGATTTCCCACACAGCGTTACCCCAATCGCCTTTAATCTCAACACGAGAAAAAGCAGTCATACTGTAGATCATAATCTTTCCTATTAATTATTACTTTATAAAGTGTGTTTTATAAGAATGAACTAGCAGGATTATGCCTGAGCCTGATGCATCTAGCCAGATATTCAGTACTCATGGGCTTGGTTTAAGGCAAAATTTAGGGAGTAAACTCCATTTGTCCGAAGTTAGCAGCAAAATCTACACACCAAACACTGAGGCCATTTAAATCATCTAGGCTTTTATTGGTTGGCAGTTTGATCGTTATGCTGCTGTTTTCAAAAGGTTGACCGTTAAGTTGTGGCCCAATAGCAAAAGCATCATTTTCAGCATATTGGTGATCATTAGCGCCGTAAAAGAATACATCAGGGCCGCCGCCGTCGTAACTGAATTGGCTAACTTCAATGGTGCAATCATCAATAATGGTGGCTTTACCCGAGACATTGTGAGCTAAAGTACTAAAAAATCCGCTGTAGCCAACCATACTATGCTCGGCAGTACATTGTCTGAGTTCACTGTTATTGATCTCGTTTAAGGTTAATTGAAAATGTGCAATCGCCATATTTGCTGAAATAAGTGTTTGATTGAAAGCGCCACTTTGACTAATAAGATCAGCGACTTGTTGGTCGAAGTTATCAGCGGCGAAATCAATATTGAGTGCAGATGCTAATTGATGCGCAGCTTCGGTGATTTCTATGCCATTACTTGAGTCGCCATCATTATCTAGGCTTTGTAAAAGCCTCAATAAATTAACGACTTCAATTTGATTAATATCATTGCTTTGAAATAGATCTAAAGGGGTTAAGTAGAGTTTGGCTGTTACAGCAGGTAACTCTATATCACCAATTGAAAATGTAATGGTTTCATTATCTTGAAAAGTAAATTCGCCATCTACATTAGTTTGGCCTGATTGGCTCGAGGTTTTGTAGTTTAAGCCCATGACGGCGGAGTCTAAAAACTGCCCGGTATAAACGGTTGGGCTTGGCTCTGGGAGTGGTATTACTTCAGCTTGCTCAGGAGTATTGTCTGAGCCGCATGCGCTTAACATTGTGATTAAAGCCGTTAGTATAAGTAATTTTACGGTCATATCAGATCACCAATAATTAAAGTTATTATAGATGACCTGAGTTCGAGTAAATTTATTCACCAAACGGTAAAATAAATAGCGATTCATTGTGAAGTGTTGAGTTTATACCAATTCCAATAAGTTTCTTTTCACTCAGCGAGCGTTAAAAGTCTTAGAGACAAGGCATTAAGAGAGAGGATAGTTATTCTATT
>Ga0105348_1000232_pt1 | contig 42426 bp, 36 predicted proteins | sample EN8Hudsemesocosm_2_FD_83504 | JGI IMG/M metagenome (GOLD analysis project Ga0105348, IMG submission 83504) | Methane-oxidizing microbial communities from mesocosms in the Hudson Canyon - EN8C Hudson Canyon | ecosystem: Environmental > Aquatic > Marine > Cold seeps | place: Hudson Canyon... | reverse complement strand
TGCATAGCTATCCAACTCATTAAAGTAAGATACACGCATCGCCAAGTAAGTATTAGAGAATAATTTGACCGCTTCCGCTTCAGTAGAGTTGGTAAACAAGATATCAATATTTTCTTTTATCGCGCCCTGCGCCAATAAATTCGCAAAAGTTTCTGCTTGCTCTGAACGATCTCCGACAATAATACGGGAAGGATATAAATTATCATGTAAAGCCTTACCTTCTCTTAAAAATTCAGGAGAAAATATGATGTTACTGCTTTTAAACTCATCACGAACACGCGCAGTAAAGCCTACAGGCACTGTTGATTTGATAATCATTACAGCTTTAGGATTAATCGCAAGAACATCCCTAATCACCGACTCTACGGTATTCGTATTAAAGTAGTTTGTTTCAGTGTCATAATCCGTCGGTGTCGCGATCACCACAAAGTCAGCGCCAATATAGGCTTCTTCTTTATTTAATGTCGCCTTGAAATTAAGCGCCTTGTTTTGTAGAAAGTCTTCAATTTCAACATCCGCGATGGGAGATTTGTGGTCATTCAATAAAGCGACTTTGTTTTCATCGATGTCTAAAGCGACAACTTCATTATCCTGCGCTAATAACATAGCGTTTGAAAGGCCTACGTAACCGGTTCCTGCGATTGCAATTTTCATTTTATTCCTGATTTATATAATTATAATAGAGGGTTTTTCTTGAAAACCCTTCCTTGTCATTCCGATTGTATTTTAGGCCGGAATCTATACTAGATTGCCAAACGTTGGTATCAGACAATGACGTTCAGCTAAAAAATACAGTACTCCAATATATTATAAAGCATCCATGGATAAAAGTGATCACCATTGGCTTTGACTTTTTTGATACAAGCATTTCAGTAGAACAAATAGAAAATAATGGCACCATTATTTTTGAACATAAAAAATAATTTTCCAGAAAAATAACTCTACTCGTCCGTTATATTTTTTATTTAACCCTATCTCCAGAACCTTTACCGGTAACCGTCATCATGATGAATTTAAAATAGTTTGTAATAGATAGCTCACTGATCATCTTTGCATCGATCTCAGCTAACAACACAGGAGTAGACATATCAATTTCATTCACCTGAGCCTCGCCTGTTATACCAGGCCTTACACTAAAAACACCTTTCGCTTCTCGTGCAGCAGTCAAATTTTCTTGATTAAATAAACCAGGACGAGGCCCTACAAGACTCATTTCACCTTTAAGCACATTCCAAAGCTGTGGCAATTCATCCAACTTTGTTTTACGTAAAAACGCCCCCACAGAAGTAATTGAAGCCGAACTAGCTAAATGACTTGCGACTGAAGCGGTATCAACACTCATAGTACGAAATTTAACAAGTATAAATGGTTTCTTGTTGCGACCCACGCGCTCTTGCCGAAAGACCGGAGAGCCTGTATCAAATAAACCAACTAAATAAATAATTATGAGCACTGGAAAACCAACAATCAAACCCAGCAATGAAAAACAAACATCAAATAAACGTACCAACATCTCTTAATTTTTCCTATTATGAAAACAACGCTCTAAACCTTGCTCTAGTGTAATTGGAGGCGTCCAGCTTAACACTTCTTTAGTATGAGAAATATCAACCTGTAAGCTCCCACACAAACGATCAGCCACTGCTTTCTTTCCCAGCATAGCCGCAGCTAATTGTATCAACTTCATTGGCACCGGGATTAACCAAGGTTTTTTCCCCGCAGCAAGCGCCATTTTATTCAACAATTCAGTTGTAGAAACATCTTGGTCATCACTCACCAAAAAAGTTTCATTTGCGGCTTTTGGATGATCAATACAGGTGGTTATAAGGTCGATCAAATTTTCCAATGAAACCAAACTACGTTTATTATGTATAGCCCCTAGTGGTAGCGGTAAATTTTTAGACGCAAGTTTCATTATCGCCGCAAAATTGGCTTTAACACCCTGTCCATAAACTAATGGAGGGCGAATTATAACCACTTCCATTCCAGTTTCTTTCGCTATATTACGCAAGCCTACCTCCGCCTCAGCCTTAGATTGCCCATATGCGTCTTCAGGTAAAGCTGGATCATTATAATGGTAGGGTTTATTCAACGTAGTACCTTCCCCGTTGACCTTAATAGAACTAACAAAAATAAAGCGCTTTACGCCAGCATCTGCGGCTTGCTGCGCTAAATTGAGCGTACCAAAGGTATTTATTTCACGAAAGTCACTCAAAGGGTCTTCAGCGTTCTCATCCATGATATGGACACGGGCTGCACAGTGAATAACAGTGTGAACTTCATCCATATACTCTCGGTAGTCAAAAGAAGGCGTGATATCTATATTATAAAATTTGCCTTTATAATTATAAGGAGGTTTTCTACCAAATAATATTACACGCCCCTCTAATTCCTCAACCAACCTCCTACCTACAAATCCACTTCCTCCGGTCACAATAACGTTGATTTTTTGATTCATACCCGATTCCTCGGATCCACTTTTGTAAGAAGTTTTGCCAACTGAATAGCTAACGGTAAGGGGAGTAACGACTTAATTAGCGGATAAATAGCTCCACAGTATGCCAATAAACCTGAATTAAAATAACGCGCACACTTAATTCCAATTTTTGCTTGAGCCCAAGAGACAGATAGTGTATTTTTTTTATAGGTACCAGATGTCAAGCGATATTGAATTAGAGGAATATTCAAGTTGTGGAATGTAGCGCCATTAATTGCACAATTAACCCATAAGTCAAAATCCTGCCTTCTTTTTAACGTACGAGAATACGACCCCGCTTTTAGTATCACGCTTTTTTTATACATAACTGAAGGGTGAATGATGGGGCAGCACCATAGCATCTTTAAAATTTGATCATGCTCAACCGGAACTAGTTTCCCCCCCCCCCGGACACTGTCTTCATTTATTAATTGAGCGCAAGAGCCTAATATATCTATCTCTCCATTATATTCAAACTCATTAAGCTGCAACTCGAATCGTTTTTCTTCAACGATATCATCAGCATCCATTCTTGCAATAAGCTCTTTATCACAGTACTTAACCCCTTCCCTCAGAGCAGCGCCTAACCCGACATTAGTAGGTAACTTAACTAATAAAAAATCATTTGGAAATTTACTTTTATAGTCATCAATAATGTCATTTAGTTCAGGACTTAACAGCCCATCTTTAACCAAAACAATTTGGTTTGGTAATACTGTGCTATTTAGAATGCTATCCATACACTCTTTGAACCACTTCGGGTTTTCTTTTTCGTACAAGGACATCAACAAACTAAATTCTTTCATATACTACTTTAAACCGCGCTTTTTTTTTCAATTGAACCATATTGACCCTTGATACCATGCAAAATCCCTTTCAGCATATAACGAATATATTCTTTTCTATTCAGCTGCAAAGACATTAAGAAAAACCTAGCTGGAATCGCAAATAAGTTTCGTAGCTTCCAATATACCGGAACGTAATCTCTCCTGCTTAAATTCAATATATTCCTGAACTGGTAATACAATCGTATTGGTGCACTTATTTTATACTTAATACCACAGAAGCTTTTACGTCCCTCACCCAATTGATGAGTCATGACAGCATTTTCATCAATTGCAACATTGAAGCCTTTACTCACAGCTCTCCAACACCATTCATGGTCAACGCCATCTATAAAAAGTTCATCCTCCATATAGCCCACGGCAAGTACTGCGTCTTTAGATATCATTTTTCCAGACGCTATAATCTGAGAACAAACTGTAAGCCCATCAACGGTGAATTTTTCCTTTTGAACTAAAGGGCTAACTTTCTTATTTGAAAAAACATCCAAAACTCTTGGACCGACACAAGCGAGCTTGTAAGCATCTTTAGATGCTACGAAACTCTGATGTAAACTAGTGATAAGTTTATTGTCAACTTCTGAGTCTTGATCAAATAAAATAACATACTCAGCACCATCATCTATCGCATACTTTATTCCGATATTTTGAGCCTTCGCAATACCTAGATTTTCATGATTAGCTATATATACACAAGAATCAAATTCAGAAGTGAGTTGCAGGCTACTCGTAGAGTTATCAACCAAAACAACCTTATTAACTTGTGACAGAATATTAGGTAAATTTGAAATTAAAAAATTAACATTGGGATTATACAAAATAACTACTGCATAAATATCATTCAAAAGCGACTCCTAGATAGTGCTGATCCAAACATAAAAAATTATACGTAACATTTTACTGATCGTGTGCAAACAAACCTCAATACGACTAAGACAATAAAATACCTTTTGTTTTCTTTTCTTGGTAAGTATTAAGAGCAAGTAACAAAATTAACACAACCACGTGAGAGCTATCTAAAAAATATGGATTTATAGCAGCGTAGAAAAGGTAAATAAAGTATATCAAACGGCTGTTAAAATCAGATATTCTTTTAATGAATAGATATATGTGGAATAAGAATAAGAGAGAAAATGGGATAAATCCAAGCTGATTCAAAAAATATAATGCCTGTAATTCAAAGTAAACACTTCCAGTATAATCTCGAATGGGTGAAACGACACTTAGTGTATGTCCGATACCATTTCCAAATAATAAGGTCATATAATTAGCATTCATGGAGTTCATAAGTACATTAACTTGATCAATTCGAGTACTAACCGAACCACCACTACCATCAGATTTCATCAAAAATAACGTGAATACATAATAAAGAAAGATAGGAATTAACACTATCAGCAAAAAGGAGACCATTAACTTATATTTATTAATCATGTGCCCTAAGGATCCTAAGCGCCTTATTTCATAGATCCCTAAAAATATAAACATTGCAAGAAAGTAAGCTAAATTACCGGCAAAAACACATCCTAAAAAAGAGATACAAAGAACAAATATGCTGTGTGTATTTGACTCTCTATACTGTATATAGCTTAAAAAGAAAAATATTGGCATCAGTGCAGAACCTATTACTTGCACTCGATAAAATAGAGCATTGTGGGAATAGATATCGCCCCATTGATTCTGCAAAAACATGGAGCGAACAGGGCTGAAGGTAGTTATATCAAATAAAATAGGCATCGTGACTCCGATCACGATAATTATTATTGCTTGCAGCAAGTACACATATTTAAAGACTTTAAGATGACTTACGTTCCCCGCCTTAAAAAGTAATACAACATTTATAAAAAGAAGAATTGTAAAGAACCTTATCACCAATAAAGGGGAGTTCTCTCGAGCCAAAGAATACCCCAAAATTGCACCCAAAAGGGAGATAAGCACAGTTAAGTCAAATACGTTTATCTTACTTTTCTTTTTGTGATTTAAATAAACATGAGCAAGCAGGGTCAACAACAAAAATACGGTCAGAATTGAACTCAAAAAACTAAAGGGGAACTGCCGTGTTAAGCAGATTGTGAGCCCTAAAAAACTTAAACTTGAGAGAAGGGCTGAAAAGTTTGATATCTTTTGCTCTCGAATAAACTTTAACATTGATGACTGCACTCTCTTAATTCTATGTTCCAAAATACAGCCAAAGCCACTATATATCAGGCTTCACAAAACCTCCCACCATTAGAAGATTACTTTAATCGTTCACAATGCATCCATCATCATTGACAGCTGCTTCCTCCAATGCGTCATTTTTATTCCTGCGACCTCTTCTGCACTAGATTTATCGATAACAGAAAACACAGGTCTTTTCGCTGGAGTTGGGTACGCAGATGTAGGAATAGGCAATACAGAAATTTCTTTCAATAACAAACATTTTTCAATAGCTAACTCTTGAATGGCTATCGCAAAATCATACCAAGAGGCAACACCAGCATCAGTCCAATGATAAGTTCCTATCACTTCAGGTTTGCTCGCTATAGCCCATAACCATTGCGCTAAACCTTTAGCCCAGGTAGGTGTTCCCACTTGATCATAAATAATGCCAAGCTTTTCTTTTTCATGCATTAAACGCAGCATACTCTTAACAAAGTTATTACCATTAACAGAATACACCCAAGCGGTACGCACGATAACACTTGCCTCTGGCAATATGCTTTGGAGTGCAATTTCCCCAGCTAACTTTGAGGCCCCATAAACATTGATAGGATTTGGTATACAGTCAGGTTGATATGGAGTTGTACTTGTACCATCAAACACAAAATCAGTAGATACATGTAACATACGTGCATTAGCGGCTTTACATGCATTTGCTAAATATTTAGTTCCAAGTTCATTCACAGCATAAGCAACCTCACTATCCGTTTCCGCCTGATCAACGGCCGTATAGGCCGCCGCATTAATAACTAAGTCTGGCTTTGTGTTTGCTATGAACTCTGCGACTAATAACTCATTGGTAACATCCAGTTCATCAACCCCAACACTGATTATCTGGCAATTTTTAGGGGCTAGCTGTTCAAGCTCCCAAGCAAGCTGTCCACCTTTTCCGGTAATAACGACTTTCATTCTACGTTCACCTTTAATCAAATTTTGGGGAATCTTGAAAAGAAAAGCCTTTAGCATCTTTATCAGACAATTGTGGCAATTCGCCATCAACTAACGGCCAATCAATACCAATGTCGGTATCATCCCAACGCACAGTAATTTCAGACTCAGGGTGATAATAATCAGTGCACTTATAAACAAATTCGGCCGAAGCAGTCATGACATAAAAGCCATGAGCAAAGCCTTCAGGTACCCATAACTGGCGATAATTTTCAGCTGAAAGCACCACACCCACAGCTTTACCAAAAGTTGGGGACGATTTGCGCATATCCACAGCCACATCATAAACCTCTCCAGATGTAACGCGTACTAATTTACCTTGTGTTTGCTCTTGCTGGTAATGTAAGCCACGTAAGATGCCTTTAACTGATTTGCTATGATTATCTTGCACAAAAGGTTTAGACCCTGTTTGACCCATAAATACATCAGCACGAAAGGTTTCCATAAAAAAGCCACGCTCATCACCAAATACAGCAGGCTCTATTATTTTAACATCTGCAATTGCAGTATCAATAAACTTCATTACATCGCTCCGTTGGCAATATTCAATAAATATTGACCGTACCCAGTTTTCTTTAACTTTTCGGCTTGGACAAGTAATTTCTCTTTACTCAACCAGCCTTTCACATAAGCAATTTCTTCTAAACATGCAATTTTAAAGCCTTGGCGATGCTCTATTGTTTGTACAAAGTGACTAGCTTCTAATAATGAATCATGAGTACCTGTATCTAACCAAGCAAAACCACGCCCTAGGAGCTCAACATTTAAATCACCACGCTCTAAATACGCAATATTTACATCTGTTATCTCTAATTCGCCGCGATGTGACGGTTTAATCGATTTAGCAATTTCAATCACATCATTGTCGTAAAAATATAAACCTGTTACTGCATAATTTGACTTAGGTTTTGCAGGTTTTTCTTCCAGACTTAAGGCCTTACCCGCATCATCAAACTCAACCACACCAAAGCGCTCAGGGTCAGTCACGTGATAACCGAAAACTGACGCCCCCTTTTCCACTTTTGCCGCAGCAAGTAATTTGTCAGAGAAATGTTGCCCGTAGAAAATATTATCACCGAGCACTAACGCGACATTACTCTCACCAATAAATTCCTCACCGATTATAAATGCCTGAGCCAAGCCGTCTGGAGAAGGTTGTTCTTTATAAAAAATATCAACCCCATACTGACAACCATCACCTAACATTCTTTGAAAATTTGGCAAATCTTCTGGTGTTGAGATAATAAGAATTTCTTTGATACCGGCTAACATCAACACTGACAGAGGGTAAAAAATCATCGGTTTATCATAAATAGGTAATAACTGTTTAGACGTACCTAATGTAATCGGATGTAAGCGACTACCTGAACCACCAGCAAGGATAATTCCTTTATAATTAGACATTATTTTTCACCTATACGTTCAAGTTGGTATTCTCCATTCATCACTCGAGCCCACCAGTTTTCATTATTTAAATACCACTCAACCGTTTTTTTAATACCTGTTTCAAAGCTCTCTTCAGGCACCCAAGCTAATTCGCCTTCAATTTTTGTAGCATCGATCGCATAACGTACATCATGCCCGGGCCGATCTTTCACAAAGGTAATTAAGTCACTATATGTTGATAGGTGCTGAGTTAAATCATTTGAACTTACAGGTACTAGTTCATCGAGTAATGCACATAAGATTTCAACAACCTCAATATTCTTCTTTTCGTTATGCCCGCCGATGTTATAAGTTTCCCCAACAGCACCTTTCGTTACCACTATATAAAGTGCACGAGCGTGATCTTCAACATATAGCCAGTCACGAATTTGGTTCCCATCTCCATATACTGGCAAAGGCTTGGCTGCAAGTGCGTTAAGAATAATATGAGGAATAAGCTTCTCAGGAAAATGATAAGGACCATAGTTGTTTGAGCAATTTGTTACAACCACAGGCAAACCATAAGTTCTATGCCAGGCACGGACTAAATGGTCACTTGACGCCTTTGAAGCAGAATAAGGTGAACTTGGTTCATAAGAGGTTTCTTCCGTAAAGAAACCTTCTGGCCCAAGGTCCCCATATACCTCATCTGTAGAAATATGATGAAAACGAAAAGCCTCTTTTTTGGGCTCAGGTAAGTTTGACCAATAATGACGAGCCACTTCTAGTAAAGTAAAAGTGCCGACGATATTGGTTTGAATAAAGTCAGTAGGGCCATCAATTGAGCGATCAACATGTGATTCTGCGGCTAAATGCATCACAGCATCAGGCTGGTGTTTGTCAAAAATCTGTGTGACTGCTGTTGAATCACATATATTGATTTGCTCAAATGAATATCTAGGGTTTGATTCAACCTCAGTTAATGACTCTAAATTACCCGCATAAGTTAAGCAATCTACATTAATTACTGAATCTTCTGTCGCGTTGATAATATTACGAACGACCGCTGAACCAATAAATCCAGCACCACCGGTAATTAAAATTTTCATTTATTCCCCAAATATTAATACTAATTTAACGTATCTTAAAACTTCAACACTGTAAGCTTTAATTAATGTTTTTTAGATATATATAAAAAAATAATTTCTCACTTATAGCTTTTTCTGAAAATCCCTTTCATATATGTGTAAGCTCGATATCGTTGCAATACATATTTAACACGCAGGAGGTTTCTACAATAGACTAAATCAACAGTTGAAGGAGTGCTTGATAACCAACATCACAGCTCGAGTTAATTCAGCACCACATTTATGCGCAGTGATATAACCAGAGACGAGCGGCTCCATATTCTTGTTGCCTATCAATATAGATGATTCATATCAGATTTTGCCTTGAATATGCCAATATATTCGCGGCAAGAGTATACATCATTTAGCTAGTTTTCATCCAGAAACAGTTTCATCACGAGAGTAAGTTTGATCTATATTGAAGAAATTCTTGATATTGAGTATTAACGCATTCGCCAATGCGTCAAACTGAACATTGAAAAAATAAGCACATCATAAATCAATTTTTGTTTCGATAGTGCTTGAATCGGCCATTGCCAGCCTCAGAGTAACTAGCTCGTTAGATTATGCGCACTACCATGAGATCGAGATCATATCCATAAGACATCCACCAAACACCTTCATAGTTGTTTATATATCCATTTTACTTAGTAGCAGCTTAGCCCCATCGTATGTCAAATGCCCATAATCAAACTGAATCGGAGCGCCATCATTAACAGTAATACAACTTTTTTCACTAGGGCAAACCACATCAAGAACCGAGACATACTTTGCACCATTTGAACCTGTAGATTTAAATAGCTCTTGATTAATTCTATTAATTTCCTTGTATCTAGAATGTACCATAATTTCGCTTTCTTCATTTGATTGTGCAAGCAGTCTTGGCAGATCAATGTCATATTCAACAATTGGACCAAGAATAACAATATCTTTAGTGTATTGTTTCAGGTGATTTATTGTAGCTTCCAATTTTTTACCGTCACCCTTCTGCCATTTTGCAGAAAGAATAATTTTGTCAAAACGATATTTTTCTAGCAACGAAGAATATGCCCAGCTAACAAGATCTGTACACCTTTTTTCTCCTTTAGGGTTTACAAAAGGCCTACACCCGCTTGATGTTACCTGAGTTAGGGACGCGTTAGAAACCAATGATTCATTTATAGCGGCGTACCAATGAGCAGCGTGACTATCACCAATAAGAATTATGTTATATTTGTCAGGAGATGCAGTTATACATTTCTCTTGATTAAAATACTTAAAGTTATTGCTCTTGGTAGTTGTGAAGCACTCACCATTCCTGAATTCTTTTGCAGGATATTTAAGGTAGCTTTCATAACTAACTTGCTCTTTTGTATATTTTTTTAAATTCTGTTGTGGCAACTGGTAAGCTACGAACACAAACAAACAAGTTGTTACCATAGAAAAAATTAGTGGCTTGGATGACCTTTGTTTAACTGTTATGTTTTTAAATGGATTCTCAACTAATCTATAAGAAATATAGCCAAACAGAACAGAAACACCTAAAACGATTATTTTGTGTTCTGCACTAAAAAGACCAGTTGACAGCTTGTAGAAAACAATTACTGGCCAATGCCACAGATATAATGAATATGAAATATTTCCAAAAAACTTAGCGACCGGACTTGATAAAGCCTTATATGTCCAATCTTGGGGTTTGCAAGCATAAATAATAGCCGCTGTCGCTAATGTGGGAAATATAGCTTTTATTCCAGGAAAGTCTGACTCTGAAACAAACAACATATACATTAATAGAGTCAGGATAGAGAAGATGCTAACACTTTCTCTAACCACTCTTTTTAAATTGCATTCAGAAAAATGAATGGACAGAATTCCACCAGCCAAAAACTGCCAAAATCTTGATGGAGAAGCATAGAAAGAGAATGACGAGTCGGTCTGAAGCAGTATTTCACTAAGAACAAGGCTAACAAAAGCAATACCCAACAAGACTGGCAATATTTTTATTTGCTTTCTATAGCAAAAAGCCAGAACTATTGGTGCAAATATGTAAAACTGTTCTTCTACAGATAAAGACCATGTATGAAGCAGTGGGGCATTTTGTAAACCGCTGTCAAAGTACCCAGACTCTGTGTAAAACCAAAAGTTTGAAACATATATTAGAGAGGATATAACACTCTGACAAAAATCAGAGAACTCTCCTGGTAGAAGTAATACCCAAGCAAAAAATGATGATACTACAATCATAATCATTAATGCTGGAAATAAGCGCTTAGCTCTCCGAGAATAAAAACCAACAAAACTAAATGAACTGTTTCCCAACTCCTTCCATATTTGCCCCATGATTAAATATCCGGATATAACAAAAAACATATCCACACCGATATACCCACCAGGTAAATGCTCCGGTGAAATATGAAATAATACAACAGACAAAACAGCAATTGCTCTCAGCCCCTGTATATCCCATCTAAATTTGTTGATTACCATTCAAGACTTCCTTACCAATAATTAAAAGGCTCAATAATCCGTAAACTGATTTTACTGACCATTTTATCGTGTTAGTACCACTTCCTCGATGAGAAACCCGGTTTTAGGCAGCCTTATTCGCAAAGGCTACTGGCGTTAAATAATTCAGTGAACTGTGCGGTCACTCATTGTTTTAGTCATGAGAATCCCCTGCGATTATCGATGCTATTTTTTTTGGAGGGGTAAAGGTCACTAAAATTCTAGTGTCGAGTTACTCTTAATAGAGCCACTTCTATCAATACGCGGGTTAAAATCCGATGCAAATATATAGGGTTAATGAGTAATTTTGTGTGCAAATCAACAGTCAAACGTAAATTTTATGCTTTGCTGATTCCATTATAATCCAACATCTCACATATTACTTGATGAATTTTATTTGATGCCTGACCGCTTGAAAACTTACTGGAATCCTTATGGGCTTGAGTCCCGGTAGCTTCTAGTAAACATCTCTTTTTATCAAGAGAAGATATGGTCCTTGCGAATTCTTGAATATTACCATATTCAAACAGGAAGCCATTCTTACCATTTTCTATCAATTCGGGGTTTGCTCCACAATCACTGGCAACCACTGTCATTTTTGACTGCATAGCTTCAACCGTCACACGTCCAAAAGCCTCTGATTTAGAAGCAACAACGGCGATATCATAATCTTTTCTGATATTACCGACATCAGAAGAATACCCAAGAAAATCGCCCCTATCTTCACACCCTATCTGCTTCATATAACGTTTTAAGTATACAGCGTAGTCGCCACTATCCCGACCAACAATACCTAGTTTGACCTTAAGATTGATAGATTTCATATAGGCGATACAATCAATAACGAATTTATGTCCTTTTCCATCAATTATTGATCCAACAATTAATAAAGAAAGTTCATTCTGTTCATTAAAAATTTTATTATCAACTTCTGCCCTACTTGTAACGTCGTTATATATCATCTCAATTTTGTTTTCAGGCACACTAAAAGAGTTCAATTTACTTTTTAGTGCATTTGAGATAACAATCACCTTACTACTTGTAAGGTTCAATAATTTATAAAAACCTCGTTCCCCAAAAAAATGAGACATATTCTGATCTTCTACCCCAAATTCTCTAACATGCCAAATATGCTTTACTTTTATAAGCTTGGATAAGAATGCGCCAATATATATATCTGAGGTATTGGTATATATTAAGTCAAATTTTTCCTTTTTTATCACCAGTTTAATTGCTAAGCAAAAATTCAAAATGATCGCCAAAAAAGACTTGAGCTTCTTTGTTAAAATATTTGCCTTTGACCGATCATGCCGTACACCATAAATAGTTTCTTCAAAATATTTAATGCCTTGAGAACTTAATTCATCATGAAGACCAAGTTTAGTATTTGGAATTAATGCTAGTACTTCATACCCCGCTTTGGTATTTAGCCTGATTACAACCTCAAGCATTGAAGCAGTCGCTCCACTTAATGGATTAGAATCATGGAATAAAAACAATACTTTCTTTTTCACTTAAAACACTCTTTTGTTTAACAACTTCAGTACCAAATATTCTATTAACTCCCGAGGAGATTTCTTTTCTATCATGCAATATCAATGGCTAAAGGCTGTTACAAATATCATACCTTACTTTGACAGAAGTAATTTTAGTAATATTTAGTAAGTTTCTGGTTTAAAACGTCATTATCAAACTCTTCAGTACACTTAGATCTCGCGTTAATTCGTATTCTCTCGACCTGTTCCACAGACAACTCGCTTATTTTAATCAATTTATTCGCAATCTGCTCAACCTGAGATTCTTCGACCAAAAAGCCGGATACACCATCCTCAATTAGCTCAGGTATTCCTGAATGATAAGTAGATAGAGCTATTAAACCGTTTGCCATAGCTTCCATCAAAGCAACTGGAACACCCTCCATGTCGCCATTCTTTGCTCTTACACTTGGTAATAAAAATACATCTGAAGCATTTAGGTTATTTTTGACAACTTCCTGTGACTGCTTACCCAACAAGTTAATAAAGGTCTTAGCGTCCGAAAGGGCTATAAACTGCTTCACTTCTTGTAAAAGCTCTCCATCACCAATAATCGTGAAATCAATAGGCATTTTTTTTGAAGCTAGCAAAACCGCATTAATTGAGTCTAGAATTGCTTTTTTTTCAGTTAAACGCCCAACCTGTATTACTCTGAGTGGGCTAGAAAGCGCAGATTTAAGGTTTTGCATTTTAAAGTCATTTAAATCTATTCCCATTCTATGTACTTTTATTTTTGAAGGCTCACACCCCCACTCTATTAACTTGCTTCGCCATAGGTTACTAATTGGAAGCATTAAATCACCAGAGATAAACAATCGTTTATAAGCAACAATATTTTTCTCGACCATATTGTAGCTACTCATTTCTTGACCATGAAAAACAGTTGAAACAGGTCCAGATATAAGCCCTAGTTCTCTTAATTTACATACGTAATACCCATTATTTCCAAAATGACAAATAATATTTGTATAGTTAAGCGTTTTTGCATGATTGCGGTTAAGCAAATAAATTAAGTTCATCTTTTGCATATTTGATAAACAGTGATCAAATAAAATATTGAAAAATTGAGAGTACCTACCTTTCATTATCAAAAAAAACGAATTTATCGCAGTAAAGTATATTTGTGCAAACTTGCTCTTTTTTTGGGGTATACCACTGCACTTAACTCTCTCAAGCAAATTGTATTTCTTTACACTGCTATGCATAACATCAGAGCTAACTAATTTGTCTGCAATTATATCTACTTCGACACCTAATTTTATTAGCCCCACAATTTGATTGATAATAAACGTCTCAGAAAGAACCGGAAATGAACTAGAATAAACCGCTATGCGCATTGCGTGCCTATGTTTTTGATTGCAAGAAAATTATAAACAATTATTTCTGTTTGGATTTAAAAAAGGAAAATGGATTAGGTAACATAAGCGTATTGCCCTGAAATTGGTAGCTACAAAAGTAATAAAAGCAACTAGACAGTAATGATACAAACACGACAGTTAACACATATTGCGTATCGAACGGAAAACTCGAAACCAGCCAGATACTGATAGATACAGAGATTAAAGCTAACGCTGTAAACATTAAAATGGGTGTAATATACCATTTATAGTTAAAATTAATGACCCATTTATAAAAGACAACAAAAACCATATTTATCAATACTGCCTGAAGTATTAAAAGCCCCCATGAGAGAGCATAAGCGCCATATGGCACTAACATAAAACAAACTAAACTATACAAACCTAAAACCGATAGATTCCAGTAAAAATCAATTTTCGTTTTCCCCAACCCTTGTGAAAGAGGGCCAACCAAAGCACCACCAATTGAGCGCAAAGCCCAAAATAAAGCCAAGGGTATAACGAATAAAGAAACGTCTATATTATCTTTACCATACAGAATTATTACAATTTCTTCGCTAAGAAAACAAAGCAGGATATACGGCAGGGTTAAGGCTGCAGCTACATATGCATGTGCTTTTTTTACCAGAACGCGCATTTTTTCCATATCTGATTGAGATGATGCTAATAGAGGTAAACTAACCTTCTGCACAATGGGTAAAATGAAAGAGGCTGGTTTCTGTATTAACTGCTTAGCTAAGCTATATGCTCCTAACTGACCTTTATCAATGTAGAGCCCCAATAATAAAGTATCTAAATTCCCTCTAAATTGGTTAATTAATTGAGAACCAACTTGATACACCCCATATCTCCATGCAGTTTTTGCCTCGACAGAAGAGAATTGTAGTTTAGGCCTCCATGTTTTCTCAGCGCAACCCCAGATTAAAATGCATTTAATAAAATGTGTAGATACTGCACCAAGAATAATCGACGCAGCTCCCATTCCATAATAAGCTGACCACACAGCTATAATCGTCCCAAACGCTTTTGAAATCAGGTCGAATAACGCTAATTCGTTTAATCTAAAATCGCATATATACCTAGCCTGCATTTGTGACGAGAATGAAATAGGAATAAAAGCGATTGCAGATAAAGATAATAGGTATGATATTTCAGACTGCTCATATAACTCTGCAATAAACGGTGATATTACAGTTAGCAGCAAAAAAAGAGATAATCCCGACGAGAAACAAATCCAGAAAACGGTGGAGTTTAAAGCTTCTGATATTTTCTGCCTATGAACAAGATAATTAGCCATACCAAGATCAGAAAGCACTTGCGATATGTTAATGACCACCATAACTATAGCAACCAAGCCAAAATCTGATAAGTTTAATAACCTGGCTAAGATGGCAACCTGGAGCAGGGATAAACTAAATGTAGCAACGCTTGAAATAGTTTGCCATTTCACGACATTTCCAATCATAAAACCTCTAAGAAGAAAACCTCATTAACATCTGCGATTTGGCTACGTTCTTTTGATAAACATCTTTTGGACGGAAAATAACAGTGTGTAATGCACTTAACGGACCAGCGTTAAACTACAACAATTTTCACTGTATATTTTGAGTTAACTCCGACAGCATCACTTTTACCATATCTTCAGCTCGCGCTCTTTCCGCCTCAACACAAGACTGAATGCAGACGGCTTCCTTTAGCTTATCTAAAGATTGTTTAACCATCTTATTCAGGGTGCCGTCAAACAGGCTAGATACAGATTGAGAATAAAGAGGGAGACCAAGTTGTTTCATGATTCCTTCTGACTTATGCTCATAATTAAGTGCAATAGCAGTCGTATTAAAATTCATTGAGATGATAGCGCTATGTAGTCGAGTGCCAACAGTTAATTCACAATAAGAAAGTAATGTTCCTAATTGCACATCATTCAATTCATCCATCACAACATGAACCCTTTGTGATATTCCTACCTTTTCAGCTACACGTAGGCCAACCATACGGTCATCTTTATGGTAGCTGTCTATACCAGTACAAGTCGAACATATTAACACCTGATAACCTAGCTCAATAATGTTATCTATAAGCAATGCAAAGGCTAGTTCATATTCATCCTGTGTCACACCTAGTCGCTTATCAAATGGCGCGAGCTCTCGCAAGGTGATTGCAACCGTGGGTTTTGATTTCACATAATCAACAAGTGACGCGGGTATCTCAATGGGAGTAGGGTCAACCAACCAAGCAGTATCAGCACCTTTATGAACTTTTTCGGTTGGCATTCCTGCCTCCTGCATAAGCGATAAACTCACAGACTCTCGCAGAGAGATAAGTTTTGCCCTGCCGAAAACTGTTTTGGCAATTGCGTTAAACCCTTTACGCTGAAACGGCCCAACTGAGTGCCCTAAAAGATAGAGCGGTTTATTCGCTAAAATTGCACATAAAGCATGCTCAAATTGAGCTTCACCATAAAGGTCTACAAAAAATGAACCACCAACCTGAATAACTGCATCATACTCTTTGAGCTTAGCAAGCTGTACATCAATATGATGAGGTAATTTTCCTTTCCACCGCCCTTGTACTGCTAAATGTAAAACGTGTGGAATAATCTTACGGCTGTACCTTTTCCATATACGATGAAGTCGAGTTGATGGGCCATTATGGTAGTGATAAAGATTATCTATTTGTAAGGGCTCACCTAATAAAAAAGAGGAACTCACTGGGTAGCGTGTAATTGTATCAATCTCTATGCTGGAGTCTGCGTGCCTAAGGCTTGATAGAAGTCCTCGTAAAATAGCGCCGTCTCCCCGATTACCGCACGTATGATTACCAACTAATAACAACTTCATTTCATTCACCAATACTCATTAATTTAAGAACAGAGGTACATTTTAAAAATACCTTTTCCAGTTTGAAAACAGGGAAAGCGTCACATAAAATTAAAATACAAGCTAATACTTCAGGGCTAAATATTTGAGCAATCAATGACGTAGCAGTACATGTAATAACCTGGGTCAACAAGTCCCTGTTATAATCACATATATTTTTTATATTAAGTCTGAATTCAGTGAACTAAACATTTACAACCATATATTTACTTATTTAGTTCTTTACTGAAGAAATAATATCGAATTAACACACAGACTATAGATAAAAAGCCGCCAAGGATAAAACCTAAAACAGAAATCAGTGCTCGTTTAGGCCCGGACTTTTCTTCAGCTACTCTAGCCGGACTTAATGTCTTAAATACATATTCATCACTGACTTCTGCTAACATCAAAGTTTTGGTTTGCTCTTCAATTAACTGGTAAAAGACGGCCTGCATATCTGACACATGGGTTTCTTGAATTTTTTCTTGAAGATATTTAATACTTTTAGTTGCTTCGTCCCTGTCTCTTTTTTTCAGGTTTTCATTGATAGCTTTAACCAAAGTTTCTACCCATTGCTTCGCCAATTCCGGCGAATAATACTCAACGGTTAAACTGATCAAACCATTTTTTTTATCCTGACTGATATCAATTCTATCTTTTAATTTCTTGAACAACTCCCAACTACTTGGCTCTACTTGCTGGCCTTTAGCAGGGTTAAGTTCTCGCACCCACTTAGAAGTCACTTCATTATACAGTTTAGGGTTAATGATTAACTTATTACGACTCCGATCCCATCCAGTGGCAGCAAAGACTGCAACTTGTAAATTATTCTGCTCTATGAATGTTTCTAAAAAGCCCCAAGTTTTGATAATTTCCATCGCAATGGCTACTTTATCATCACCACCCGAACCGCCTCCTAAATTAATACCTGCCAAAGAAGCTAGACCACCATACTGGCCTGATAATTTAGACAACCCTGAACCACCTGAAGATGATGCCGGCGCTAACAAGGCTGTAGATTTATACTCGTCAGGTACAGATAAAGCATAAAAAACTGATGTTATTGAAAAAATAGCAGTCATGATGATAATTACCCATTTACCTTGCCAAATTACAGTGGCAAGTTCACGTAGGTCTATTTCATCATCTTGAGGGGGGTAAGATTGTGACGCTGCAACTGAACTAGCCTGTAGTTTTTGCGGCACTTCTGCGTCAATTTTTTGGTTTTCTTTAAGCACGTTCTATTTCTCAGTTCGGGTAATATAGGATGCCGTTCAACTTTATAATGGCTATAAGCTACTTACAGCCGCAGCACCTAAGGCAATCTGATAGAAGATTTGACTCATGTCACGCCACAGTACAATTTGATCAAGCTTGTCCGCATCTAAAGGTACAACAATCGTATCACCAGGGGCTATTTGCTGATGATTACTTGCAAACCAGTTAGAGCTTTCAGGTATCTGCACACCACCATTTGCTTTGATGATATATACACGATCTTCATCAGCTTTGTCTGTAGTGCCGCCACTTCGATTAATATAATCCCAGTAACCTAGTTGTGACTCATATATTTGCGAGATCGGTAATTGTACTTCACCAATTATTGTGACTGAATTCTTTTTAGTGGGGATATGCAATGCATCGCCTTTTTGTAAGGGGATCGAGTATTCGGAATCCTCAGCGATCACTTTTTCAAGATCAATTACTAAACGCCCTTTCGCCGAAGTATTTTTCAATTGCGATAACAGCTTTTGGGCCTGCCCCACATCGCTGGATTTGTCTTTATTACTCATCGTCACAAGCTCGGCTTTGGCAATATCTTCAGCAAGGCGTTCTTGCATTTCTTTTAACTGTTGTTCTTGTTGTTCTTTTAACTCTACACGGGTAAACATAGCCCCAGGCGCATAGGCGTATTCTGTTAAGCCTCCTGCTCTCTCGAGCAAAAGCGCTAAGGTATCGTTTTTATACACTGGATAAGTCCCTGGAAACTTCACCTCACCAGTCAGCGTGACTTTTTCTGACTCCGCCCATTCTGGAATGGTTTTAACTTGTAATTGATCACGGGACTTTAATACTACCGCTAACGAATCCGAGTTAGTTAAATTCAAATCTACGCGATATTGGTTTCGTTCTTGTCGCTTGTTAAATTCTGTTCGACTCAACTCTGCGCGTAATTGAAAAGCCTTTTCAGTTAAGCCACCTGCTGCATTGAGTAAATCATCGACATTCATATTAGCCACCAGCGGATAAACCCCTGGGTAGCGCACATCACCACTAACTGCAATTTCTCTTGAAGGACTATTAAGAGTTGACTGCGCTCTAAGTTTCTCAATTATTTTCACTACTGCTTCTTGTCGTTTCGAATCAAATAAATTTTGCTGCCCTAGCTCGAATATATTCTGCTGCTCTAAATTCATCTGCCCCATCTGCCCCATCTGGTCCATCTGGTCCATCTGACCCATCTGCCCCATCTGCCCCATCTGCCCCATCTGACCCATCTGACCCATCTGATCCATCTGATCCATCTGATCCAGCTCATTGAAACCTTTGAATCCTACCGAGCCATATATATTATTTCTTCGGAGTAAAGATTTTGATTCTATCTGGTCATTTTCTTCTTCATATTCATATAAGCCAAAAAATAGAATTTCGTCCTGGCTTTGCAACAGCAGATCACTTTCAGAGCGGGGCTGATTTAGAGCTTCACCAAGGCTAAATGCTAAAACTTCTAATTTTTGATACGGTTCTCGGTATCGTTTGATCAGACCATAATTTAAATCAGGATTTGGCTTCAAACGTTTAATTTCAGGCACCACATCACTTAAACGTAAGCCCTGACGCCAGTTAAGTGTTTGCTCACGATAAATATGCCCTGAAAGCTTAACGATATTTTCTATTTTTTCTAACACTTTAGGAATAAAAACCATATCACCATTTTGCATATTCGTTTGTAAGGCAACGGTGTCTTTCAAATTTATGCTTAATAAAGTTCGCTCGTTATTTGAGTCTATTCTTTCAAGCGTGGCCGCTTGCGAATAGGATGATGACAATAAACCACCCGCATAATGAATAAGTGTGCTTGCCGTTTCTTTTCCTGTTAGCTCATATCTCGCAGCACGCCTCACCTCCCCCTGAATCCCTACCGTATCCCCAACTGGCGGTATAAAAACGACATCACCTGATTTAAGTTGCGCATCATTACTTGTGTCGCCATTTAGCAGTAAGTCATAAACGTCCAATATTTGAATTAGTTTACCTTTTCGTTTTAGCTGAATATTCCGTAATGAACCACTTTCAGATATACCACCGCTTAGTACCAGTGCATTGGTTATCGTTGAAAGTGAACTAATCACATACGATCCAGGCAGGTGCGCTTCACCTAGAACAAATACTCGAATTGAACGCAATTGCCCCATCATGACACTAACCTTCACTCCAATCATTTTTTGATTGACGATATTGGTTATATACTGCTTTGCTTCAGCGAAAGTTTGCCCTACTAGCGAAACTGGCCCTAATTTAGGTATGTATGCAGAGCCGTCCTGATCAATGACCAGTTCATAAGATTCGCTGGTTTTACCAAACTCATGAATTTTTAGTGAATCACCCGGCCCGAGAACATAATCCGAAGAAACCGGAACATCAGTTATCGGGGTATACGTAGTCGGCGTTCCTGCAAAAAGGTCATAGCCAAATGGTTTTAATTCAGAGAGTTTTAAAGGCTCTTCGTTGTCGATATCATTAACATCGTTATTGAGGGCTTCATCAAATTCAGCCATCTTCCTTTGCTGTTCGAGATCTCGAGGTAAAACTGTTGTTTCCTGCACAACGACGGGCGTTGTTGATCTCCCACCACGGTCAAACCGTGAGGCATCAATACCAAACTGCTTAGCAATACGATTTTGGTCAGCGGGTGACATACGTTTAAATTGTTCTAACTGCTCGGGCGTAGGTTGCAGAGCTAACGCAGAGAAACTAAAGATAGTGAGAAAAAGTGCAAATATATGACGTACTATTTTACGCTTTGATGTTTGGTTAAATATTGCTAGTGCCATATTGCTTTTTCTTTAATCAGGACGGTGTAATTTTAGGGTGCGTAATTTAACATTTATACTTTTTGGTGGCTAGGTGTTTTTAGCCTGAAAATGGTGCCATACCGTGAAGAGCCATTGATGTATAGACAAAAAAATTTACCACCGAAAAGACGAGACAGTGAATTACTTTTTGTTATCTTTTTGTTTTAGCTGTAAATAAACGTTTATTTAAAGCGATACTCCCACGAAGCAAAGACACTGGTTTGATCAATATCTTCCTGTTGCGTGTTGAGCTCTTTTGATTGATATGAGACACCTAGCTTCAACTTACCACCAAGAAGAACCCTCTGATGATGCGCTTCGATATGATATAATGCCTGCGCTTCACTTGAAACAGTATTGCCTCTACCTCCACCATCTTCATTTAAATCCAAATAACTTAATGTGAATTTTGACAGTTGACCTTCACCTTGTTGGTAAGCACCGCCTAAGGTAAAAACTGTTGAATCATTATCAAATGTCGCCGCTAAAACACGACCTCTATATCTATAGCCTGTTTTATAGCTAGAGTGCTCATAAGCAACATCAGGCAATTCCGCTCCTAGCGCATCGGAGGTGGTATTCGTATATTCTACAAAGCCTTTTAAGCTATCGCCGCTAGATAAAGCATAAGAAGACTCCCCTCCTACCTGTACAACAAACTTAGCAGGCAAATACCCTGCTTCATCTTCACCAATATACTGTGCATAAATCGCTGAAGGGAGGGATTCAGCTAGAATAAAATTAAGGCGCGCATCAAAACCCGCTATTTGATTTCCCGATTGGTTACTCGTATTCTCACCTTGTGACGTGAGTGATTTCCAGAAAGCAGTTAAATCTTCATTTCGCCCCTCACCACCCCACTGCATCGCTCGAGACAGACCTATTTCTAAATTTGAAAATGGTTTAAAGGTAAAACGCATGCCTGTCAGTTTTGCTTCAGGTATAACACGGTTACTTTCCATCTGTCCCAAAAAAGAAACAAAGCGCCAGTCGCCCAGCCATGACAACCATACAGTGTCAAAACTTTGCGCTTGCTTGGTTTGAAACATCAACGCAGGTACGGGTCGAGCATTATTGGTCAACATCAAATTCGATTGAGTTCCCGGCCCCCACCATCTATCGATAGCCCCTACACCTAAAACCCATTGCCCTAATGTACCAGCGATATATGAACCATCAAGCTGCGTTTCAAAGCTATCATCACCAGGATCTGTCGTAAAATTTGACTGCAGTTTTATCGCTAGATCTTCACCATCCCAGTCAAACGTTTTATGTATTTCACCTTTCTCACGATGATTTGATGAGAAGTCTCTGAAGAGCACGCGTGAAGAAGCCACGCTAAACTCAACACTACGCTTCATTCCTTGGCGAGTTTGGTGACGAAGCTCGAATTCTAACTCTCGTACAGCATTTTTTTGACTTAAGCTCAGCGCTTTATGATTGACTTGCTTTAACGCAATTTTTACATCGGCCCACATAATCGGCCATGTAGTAAGTGAAATTGGCATGACACCAGAGTCATTGAGCATATGTAAATTATTACGTAAACGATCATCACCCACATCAATCCACGGGCTCGCATAACTTGAAGAAACACTAAGCAATAAACAGCCGCTTAAAAGTAACTTAAATATTTTGCTTTGAATACGCGAAAGCATGATAAAGGTGCGTGATGATATTAAGGACAACAAAGTAACTCTCTATTTAATATAGTTGGAAAATTCTTGAGGCATTATATGAACTTTCAAATAAAAGTTAAGTAGTTTTGTGCTTTCTCCCTCACTAATACTAATTAAAAATTTGCCCACACAGGAAAAAGGAGACCAGTAAAGACAAAAGAGACTCATACAGCCAGAAGAAAGTTATAAGACGTAAATATATAGGTGCGCAAAGCGCACCCTATACCTCCTCAATTCGAGGATACAACATTATAATGGTGTTGATATTTGAATACGTATCGATGAATTCGCATATACATCTACACCATCAAGACGCCCCTCATAATCACCTGGTTGGGCAATTGGCTGCCCTGTTTTTGAAACTCTTGCGGCTACATTTGCATGAGTCACTTGAGATAATTTAGCCATAGGCCCCATTGCACTTTGGTCATTTAACTCTATGGTGATAGGTAAATCACTTACTTTAAGCTTTCTTGCTGCTAAAGGCATTGCTGGGCCGGTGCCCGATGCCGCTTTTGCAAAAATAAAGACAGCATCATGCGCATTAACTTGCGCTAAAACGTCGGGCGCAATACTCACCTCAACCTGAATACGCGCGACAGCACTATTACTCTCTGTTATTTTTGTCTCTGCAGCACTATCGCCCGCACTAACTTTATTAGACGATGTATTTAAAGGTGATTCACCCAAGGCGATTTGCGCACGCTGAATACCGGTTTCAATCGATATCTTTGATGGGTGATCAGGCACTGCTATCAAGATTCTTTGCCAAAACTCTATGGCGCCCGAATACTCTTGCCGCACAAAGGCATTAATAGCCATTAAGCCCAATGAATTAACCTCATTAGGATTTTCTTTAAACGCTTGATCCAATGCATTCTGTACCGCTGAGTTAAATTGCCCTTGGTTTTGATAATAATGCGCTTGTGCCAATAAACCATAAACGGCCGCCGTACTTTCATCGGTTGCATCAAATATACGAATAATCTGCGTATAGGACTCTATTGCTAATTCAAAATACTCGGTATTCATGGCGGATCGTGCTAGCAAGCGCCAACCTTCGATATTTTCGGGCGCTTGTTGCAGTTTGTGATAAAGTTGTTTGAGCAAGGCACTCATATCACCCTGCTCTGCTGACATTTGCGCTTGTTTTATTTCTCGCTCATCAAAACGCATCGCACTAGTTTGTATAACCGCATCATAAGCCCCATATTTGAAGTAGCTACCATAGCTCACCGCAATCACCAAAACAGCACTTAAAGCGACAACAACTAAATTTTTAAAGCCCAATGCAGAAGCACCCGAGGCCGAGTCTTTTTTAGAGATCTCAACATTGTCAGAGCATTCGGCATCAATTAGCAAGCTAGCCTCTAATTCAGACTTTAATTGAAGAAACGTTTCTTCCTGATGTTTTCCTTGCGCGTACTCCGCCTCAAGCTCTGCGAGTCGCTCTTTATAAATCAGTACATTTTGTCGTTGCCGATCATGCTCTAGTGTATCAACTAATTCACTTGATTGATTCGCTGCATGACTACGACCAAGACTACCCTCATTTTTTACATACCTAAAAACCGGTACAAAAATAAACGCTAACGCGAGTGCTAATAATGCAAGCGATATATACCAAAATTCGGTCATTCAATAATCTCTTATCTTAAAATTTAAATCGTGGGGCTAGAGCAATTCATGCTCTAATCATCTTTGAAACGTGAAAGTAATTTCTCTACTTGCTCATGCTGATCCAATAAAGCACTTTGCTCTGCTTTATCTTGTTTTTCTTTAACTTCTTGAGTGAATTCATCAGAAGTTTCTGTATTCTGCTTTGATGCCCGACGACCTGCCATAAAAACGATGATTACAATACCTAATATTAATAACGCCCAAGGCCCATACCACAACAAATAAGTCGCAGGCTTAACCTTTGGCTTATAGGATACAAACTCACCGAACCGGTCGACCATAAAGCTTACAATGGTGCGATCATCTTGCCCCGCTTCAAGTAAACGATGAACCTCTCTACGCATATCTTCAGCAATCGGAGCATTGGAGTCCGCTATATCCTGATTTTGGCACTTTGGACAGCGAAGCTCTTTTGTCAGTTCCTTGTAACGAGCCTGATTCGCCTCGCTTGAAAATTCATACAAATCAATATTAGCCAGAAGGGTCGAGCTTGTAAAAACTAGCGCTATCAGGAAGAAAAACACCCTACCATTTTTTTGAATTTTCATAGCGATCATCTCCTTCATTTTAACTTTTATTTCGCCTGCAGTTTCGGCTGTATTTTAACAGTACTAGGGCTGTATTTTTCTATTAGAGGTTTTAAGGTTCCGTTCCAAATCTTGTCATCAATAATTCCCACATGCCGATATCGCACAACGCCATATTGATCAACAAGATATGTTTCAGGCGCACCATAAACACCTAGATCAAACCCTAGCTTCCCGTGCGGATCATAAATTGTAAGCTCATAAGGGTTACCAAGATTTTTTAGCCAGGTTAATGCCGCTTCCCGCTCATCTTTATAGTTTAAGCCAATAATACGAATACCTTGGTCGGCCAAAGTATTCAAATAACCATGCTCAACCCGACATGATGGACACCAAGTCGCCCATACGTTCAGTAGACTTACCTTTCCAATAAAATCTTTTTCACTAAACTCCTTTGATTTATCCGCCAGACTTTTTAAATTAAAAGCAGGAATAGGATCGTTCAAACGGGCAGTCTCAAGCTTGGTTGGATCTTTCCCTATCGCCGTAAACAAAATCAAACCTAAGCCTAAGGCAATTGCTAAGGGAGTTAAAAACACTAATCTTTTATTCATTTTATGATTCAACACTCACTGCTTGGGATGTATTTTTACGTAAGGTAATACGGTATCGTCGATCTAACACAGCGAGCAATCCACCCGCCGCCATAACTAAAGCACCCAGCCAAATCCAACGAACAAAAGGTTTGATTTGAATCCTGACCGCCCAAGAGTCACCTTCTAGCGGTTCGCCCAATGCAACATAAAGATCCCGAAAAAGCCCGGCATCAATCCCGGCTTCTGTCATCGGTGACCCCTGAGATAAGTAAATACGCTTTTCAGGATAAAGGCTCGTGACGTAGCTGCCTGATTCTGTCACGACAATTTCTGCCCGGTCAGCATTAAAGTTAGGTCCTCTGTAAGGCGAAATCGACTTAAACTCAAATTCATAGGCTGCCACCGGCACTTTATCACCAGGTGACATCCGCAAATCTCGTTCGACTGACTCCAAAGAAACAAACGTCACACCCACTATCATAAAAGCAAACCCCAAATGACCTAAAACCATTCCCATATAAGAACGATTTATTTTCATCAATCCCACTAGTCGCCCAGCTTTGCTCGATGTTTTTTGCCATAGATCTTTCAAGGTAACAAAAATAATCCAAACGGCCAGTAACGTCCCAAAAAACACACCAACGTGAAACTCGCCCACTAACATAAACGGTATGATCAACGCGACCAACACACTCCCTAACGCAGCCCAACGTAATTGCTGCACAAAGTGCGTGACTTCGGTATTTTTCCATCGACTCACCATACCAAAACCCATGACAACCGCTAATACTGCCATTAAAGGTGCGAACACGGCGTTAAAATATGGAGGGCCAATTGAGAGCTTGCCCGCCCCCATAAAATCCAAAACTAAAGGGTATAAAGTTCCCAGCATCACCGTAATCCAAGCCACAACCAGGAATAGATTATTGATTAATAGAAACGTTTCTCTTGATAAAAAACTGAACTGAACCCGACTTCTCACTTCAGGTGCTTTTAGCGCGTAGAGCACTAATGAACCTACCATCGTAATGCCGAGCAAAGCGAGCACAAACTGCCCGCGAGAAGGGTCAGATGCAAAGGCATGTACCGAGGTTAATACGCCTGAACGCACTAAAAAGGTCCCCAATAAACTTAACGAGAACGCAATAATTGCCAGCAATACGGTCCAGCTTTTAAAAGCACCGCGCTTTTCTGTGACCGCTAATGAGTGAATAAGCGCTGTTCCGACTAACCAAGGCATAAACGAGGCGTTTTCAACTGGATCCCAAAACCACCAGCCACCCCAACCTAACTCGTAATAAGCCCACCAACTGCCCAGGCCAATACCTAAGGTTAAAAATGCCCACGCAACTGTTGTCCAGGGTCGTGACCAACGCGCCCATGCTGAATCCAACCGCCCACCAAGCAAGGCTGCGATTGCAAAAGCGAATGCAACAGAAAAACCAACATAGCCCATATATAACATCGGAGGATGTATTATTAAGCCAAAATCTTGCAGCAGTGGATTTAAGTCTGCGCCGTCTTGTGGAAAGTTAGGTAAATAGCGGTCAAATGGATTTGAGGTCATGATGATAAATAATAAGAAACCAATACTAATCATCCCCATAACAGATAGAACTCGCGCAAGCATTTCGCTCGGTAGCTGTCGACTAAACATCACGACTGATACCGTCCACCCAGCAAGAATTAGCGCCCATAAAAGAAGTGAGCCTTCATGCCCGCCCCATATTGCACTAATTTTATATTGAATAGGCAATAAGCTATTTGAATGATTGGCGACATACTGAACACTAAAGTCATCCAGAACAAAAGAATAGCCAAGACAAAAAAAGCTAATCAGTATAAACACGAACTGCCCGCTAGCAAGCGGACGAGACATATTCACTAGCAAACCATTCTTACTCGCAACACCCCACATCGGTAAAATGGCTTGCAATATTGACAAAGCAAAGCCCAATAAAAGAGCGTAATGACCAATTTCAGGAATAATCAATTGTCTAACCCTTTTTCTACATTTACTTTGCCTGCATCAGTTTTCTTTGCCGCATTTTCTAAGGCATAGGCAACTTCTGGCGGCATATAATTCTCATCATGCTTTGCAAGCACTTCGTCGGCGACCAATACATTGTTTTTATTTAAGCGTCCTAAAGCAACGATGCCCTGACCTTCACGAAAAAGGTCGGGTAAAATCCCCGTGTATTCAACGTCCACTTTAGCTTCATAGTCTGTCAGCTGGAAATGGATCGCTAAACTATTTGTATCTCGCTTCACGCTACCTTCAACCACCATTCCACCAGCTCTTATTCTCGCACCTTCTGGTGCTTCGCCTGCGGCTATTTGAGCCGGACTATAAAACAGGTTTATATTTTTTGTTAGCGTAAACATCGCTAAACCGATTACCACACTAAATCCTACCACTAAAAAGATGACTAAAATTAGCCGTTGTTTACGCTTTGGGTTCATTCATTACCGCCTGTTTTTTCTTGAGCAACTGCTTCGTTAGATACCTTATTATCCTGAGCGTCTCTTCGCTGTCGTTGAGACAACTCCTGAATAATTGACCGACGTGCAAATATGGGTTGAATATAGATAAGTAAGATAATAAAAAGCCCTACACCATACGAAAGCCATACATATAATGCATGCCCCCCCATTAGCAAAAATTCTGTAAAAGTTTCAAAGTTCAACGCTTAATGTCCTCTGAAATAATCGTTTGTACCCATTTAGTTCGACGCTCGCGCAGTAAAATCTCATTTTTAATACGCATTAATGCGACGGCAGTAAAAAAACAATACATGCCTATCACCATCACAAGTAGCGGCACCCACATCTCAGGAGGCATTGCGGGTTTTTCGGTTAAGGTAAATGTGGCAGGTTGGTGCAAGGTATTCCACCATTCCACAGAGTATTTTATGATCGGTATATTTACGACGCCAACTAAAACAAGAATGGCACTGGCTCGTGAAGCAAGGTCTATATTTTCAAGCGCAGATCTTAATGCAATCACGCCAAAATAAAGAAATAACAACACCAACATAGCCGTTAACCTGGCATCCCATACCCACCATGTCCCCCAAGTAGGTTTACCCCAAACAGCGCCGGTAAATAAGGCTAAAAAAGTAAACGCTGCACCAATGGGTGCTGCTGAAGCAATAAACATATCAGCGAGTTTCATCTTCCAGACCAGACTAATGACTGCTGCAACCGCCATCATCATATAACAAGATTGTGCGAGTATTGCGCTCGGTACATGTAAATAAATAATGCGAAAACTATTTCCTTGCTGATAATCTTGAGGTGCAAAGGCCAGCCCCCAAACGGTACCAACAACAAGCATTAACACACCCAGCCATAAAAACCAGGGCAATAGTTTATTCGCGGTATCGTAAAACCATTTAGGTGAGCCTAATTTGTAAAACCATGTCCAGTTCATTTAATTTATCTTTCACTCACTCTTTATTAAACATTTTCAATCACGTGTACTTAACGGTTTTTCTTAATTAACTAATCAGATACGCTTATTTTTAAAGCCGCAGCGATCGCAAAAGGCGATAACGTTAAAGCTAACGCAAGCATCATGCCCATTATGGAAAAATGTCCCGCAACTGAAAGCCCGTCAATACTACTTTGTACGGTGCCCGTACCAAAAATTAACACAGGTATCGTTAAAGGCAGCACAAGTAATGAGATCAAAATACCACCAGAGCGCAAGCTTACCGTCAATGCCGCCCCTATACCACCAATTAGACTAATTACCGGCGTCCCCATAAGCAAGGTCAGCATCAGCACGGGAATATGCTGAACCTCCAAATGTAGCATTATCGCCAAGAATGGCGATAGCAAAACTAATGGCAAACCCGTTAAAGACCAGTGTATTAAGCTTTTCACCAATACAATCAAATACAAAGGTTGAGCACAAAGCACTAATTGTTCAAGAGAGCCATCATCGTAATCTGACTGAAAAAGCCTATCTAAAGAGAGCATGGTTGCTAAAAGAGCTGCAACCCACACCAACCCAGCCGCTGCTTTGCTCAAAAAATCAGGTTCAGGACTTACACCTAATGGAAATAGAACAATCACAATAATAAAAAAAACTAATGGGTTGGCAAGCTCCTGACGTGAGCGGTAAGCACTCAGAAACTCTCGCTTTAACACCACACCCAATACGGAAAATAAACCTTGCTCTGAATTTCCCTTATTGTTCATTCACACCTTGCCCCAAACGTAAAACTTTTACACCTGGCATCGCCAGCTCATGATGGGTTGTAAGTACAATAGCAACACCGCTCTGTGCTTTTTCAACCAGAAATGCCTCAAGCTGAGCCACGCCTTTTTTGTCGATCGCGGTGAATATTTCATCTAACACCCATAATTTGGCCTTAGATAAATATAATCGCGCTAACGCAACCCGCCTTTTTTGCCCTGCGGAAAGGTTTCGACATAAGACGTGTTCATACCCTGCCAGCCCAACTTGCTCAAGCGCTTGCCATAGTTCATCTTCTATCACTGATTGCTGCAAACCCATTAAGAAGCGTAAATTTTCTAGTGGCGTCAAAGTCGTTTTAACGGATGATTTATGGCCAATAAAGAGTAAGTCTTGTTGAAATTCTGAATAATATTGACGTACATTTTGCCCTTTCCAACTAACCCCCCCTTCAAAAGTTGAAAACAAGCCACTTAGAATACGAAGCAAGGTGGTTTTACCCGCACCATTTGGCCCTTCAAGCTGTAACACATCACCTGAAAACAGCTCAAAAGATAAACCAGTAAACAGTATACGATCATCTCTTTCACAGATTAGTTCATCAGCTTTGAGTAAAGCAACACTCATATATCAGCTCAGTTAATTGGTCATCAAAAAAGAAGGATTCGCAAAACACGCACTTCATTGTGGGCTATTATAACGATAATCTAAAAAACTGTAATCGATATATTAGGGCATAACCTTACACTTCTATCATCTTTTGGAAAGATATACCGCCCACCGGCATCGACTTACAATTAACACGCAACAATATCCCCCACAACTTTTTACTTTCACGAAACGTCAAATAAAGTCATAGAATCATCAAAAACTATGCCTAAGCAGAAAGACCATGTAAAATACTCAAGTATTTTTCACACTGGACTCTTCATGCAGATCGAAACCCCTCTTTTTTCCTACCCTAAATATTGGGCAGAATGTTATGGCATTGCACCCTTTTTACCCATGTCACGAGAGGAAATGGATCAACTAGGCTGGGATAGCTGCGACATCATCATCGTTTGTGGCGATGCTTATGTTGATCACCCCAGCTTTGGCATGGCGGTCATTGGTCGCTTATTAGAGTCTCAAGGTTTTCGTGTGGGAATCATCGCACAGCCCGACTGGACATCTAAAGACGCCTTTCAAAAACTAGGCAAACCCAACTTATTCTTTGCCGTATCAGCAGGTAACATGGACTCCATGATTAACCGCTATACCGCCGACCTTAAAATTCGTCATGATGATGCCTATACGCCGAATAATGAAGGCGGTAAACGCCCTGATCGTGCGGTCACCGTTTATAGCCAACGCTGCCGTGAGGCCTTCAAAGACGTGCCAATTGTTATTGGCGGCATCGAAGCAAGTTTACGCCGTATCGCCCAATATGATTACTGGTCTAATAAAGTTAAACGCTCCGTTTTAATGGACTCTAAAGCCGATATTCTTCTATATGGCAACGCTGAACGCGCGATTGCCGAGATAGCTTTACGCGCCTCAAGAGGTGAGCACCCCAAAGAAATGACCAATATTCGCGGTACCGCTTGTGTCATTAAATCATTACCTGAAAACTGGGGCCAAAAAGACTCATCTCGCATAGATAAACCCGGTAAAATCGAACCCCACATCAACCCTTATATTGATACCAGCGAAGCATCTCAAAACAACCAATGCGACTCAAAAAAGCTTGATGACATCGAAGAAGTTGAAACCGAAGTTATTCGATTTTTACCCATTAAAGGCAACGCAACACAATTTATTTTATTGCCGTCTTTTGAAAAAGTTACAAAAGATGCGGTGCTTTACGCCCATACTTCACGCGTTTTACACTTAGAAACCAACCCTGCCAATGCGCTCACTATTGTACAACCACATGGCGATCGCTTTGTATGGGTCAACCCCCCGCCAATACCACTTACAACAAGTGAGCTAGACGGTGTTTTCGAACAAAATTTTCAACGGATACCACACCCATCATACGGTGATGCAAAGATCCCCGCTTATGACATGATCCGTTTTTCAGTGAATATAATGCGCGGCTGTTTTGGTGGCTGTTCTTTCTGCTCAATTACCGAGCACGAAGGACGTGTCATTCAGAGCCGGTCCGAAGACTCTATTATTAGAGAAATTGAAAAGATTCGTGATACCACACCAGGTTTCACTGGCACGATCTCCGACCTTGGCGGCCCAACGGCCAATATGTATGAGCTCAACTGTAAATCAGAAGAAATTCACGCAAACTGCCGTCGGCTATCATGCGTATACCCTAGTATTTGTAAAAATTTGATTACCGATCATGCACCAACGACTCAACTTTATCGCCGAGCAAGAGCATTACCAGGCATTAAACGAATTTTTGTTGCATCCGGATTACGCTACGACTTAGCCGTGCAAGACCCCGAATACGTAAAAGAATTGATCACCCATCACGTTGGTGGTTATTTAAAAATAGCACCGGAACATACTGAAAACGGACCGCTTTCTAAAATGATGAAACCCGGTATGGAAACGTACCACCGTTTTAAAGAAATGTTTGAAAAGTATTCAGCTGAAGCCGGAAAAAAGCAGTTTCTCATTCCTTACTTTATTGCCGCCCACCCCGGCACCCGCGATGAAGACATGATGAATTTAGCCCTTTGGCTGAAAGAAAACGGTTTCCGTGCAGATCAAGTACAAAATTTTTATCCGTCCCCCATGGCTAGCGCTACCGCGATGTATTATTCAGAGCGGGATCCTTTACGACGTGTCGGCTACAAAACAGAGACGGTTAGCATTCCGAAAGGTATCAAACAGCGTCGTTTACATAAAGCATTTTTACGCTACCATGACCCTGACAACTGGCCATTATTAAGAGATGCATTAAAGTCGATGGGTAAAGCCCACCTAATTGGTTACGGTAAAAAGCACCTAATACCTCCCACCCAACCAGTGCGGCCATCACGCAATGTTAAAAAATCTAGCGCGACAGCCAAAATGCGTAAAGGTGCCATCAAAACACAGCACACAGGCCTGCCTCCTAGGAAAGGTGCCTAGAAACGCACCTAAAAGTCGTACAAAGCTCAAATTGAGACCTTTGCATGAAAACCACTCAGCGTCATTCCGGTTATGTTTTTAACCGGAATCTATGCTTTATCGCCAAACTCGAATATAAGAGTAAAAAATGGATTCCCGCCGAAAAGCACACCGGAATGTCAGCTTCTTAGCACTCCGGAATAACAGCTTTTAAATATAAATATCGCCATTTCAATGCGATTATAGTCTGGCGCAACGATATTACGTTATATAACGATCGTAGATAGCTCTCAGTTTGTATTCAAAGTAGACAATCCCTATAATGCGCGCCCCATCAAATTTTCAAACTACCTACCTATACAAAAATATAGGATTTAATAGTTGCTGTTAACGAGGTCAATATGTTCGAACCCCACGCAAGTAAACACCTAAGCATCAAAAACGATGTTCTCTCAGGACTAACAGTTGCTTTAGCGTTAGTTCCAGAGGCTGTTGCATTTGCTTTTGTAGCAGGCGTTGAACCTCTTGTGGGCTTATATGCAGCTTTTATGGTCGGTTTAATTACCGCTTGCATTGGTGGTCGCCCGGGAATGATTTCAGGAGCAACGGGTGCGCTTGCAGTTGTCATGGTTGCACTCGTTGCACAACACGGGGTTCAGTATTTATTTGCGACCGTTGTTTTGATGGGTATTATACAAATTACCGCAGGCATGCTGAAACTCGGTAAATTTATTCGAATGGTTCCCCACCCCGTCATGCTCGGGTTCGTTAATGGTCTTGCCATTGTTATTTTCCTTGCTCAACTAAGTCAATTTGGAGACAGCACCCAAGCGAGCGGCTGGTTAGCGGGGACAAGCCTTGAAGGCTCTATCATCGATATTGCTTGGTTAGAACAAAACGTCTTAATAACAATGTTTGCGCTTATTGCTGCGACAATGGCAATCATCCACTTTTTACCTAAATTTACTAAAGCGATCCCCTCCTCACTTGCCGCTATTGTGGTTGTCTCGTTAGCCGTTATATTCCTGGGTTTAGATACAAAATTGGTCGGTGATGTCGCCTCTATTGCCGGTACACTGCCTTCCTTTAGCATTCCCGAAGTACCCTTTACTTGGGAAACCTTCATGATCATTTTGCCTTACTCGATCGTTCTTGCCGCGATTGGCTTAATCGAATCATTACTTACCTTGACGCTTATTGATGAATTAACACAAACTCACGGCAAAGGTAATCGTGAATGTATTGGCCAAGGCGTAGCAAATACGGTAACAGGCTTCTTTGGCGGTATGGGCGGCTGCGCAATGATTGGTCAAAGCATGATTAATATAAATTCTGGTGGTCGTGGACGCCTATCAGGCATATCTGCTGCTTTGTTTTTACTAGTCTTTATTTTATTCGCAGCAGACTTGATCGAAATGATTCCTGTCGCAGTACTCATTGGCGTGATGTTTATCGTTGTCATCGGTACGTTTGAATGGTCTAGTTTAAGAATATTAGGCAGAGTTCCAAAAGCTGATGCTTTTGTTATCATTCTTGTATCTGCCGTTACTGTAGCAACAGATTTAGCTATCGCTGTTGTAGTTGGTGTGATTGTTTCTGCTTTAGTATTTGCTTGGGAACATGCAAAGCATATTTACGTCACAAAGCATGACACTGAGGACGGTTCAACCGTTTATGAACTTGAAGGACCACTTTTCTTCGGTTCAACTTCAAATTTCATTGAACAGTTTAATATTCAAGAAGATAAAAACGACGTCATCATTGACTTCAAGCGCTCACGCGTTTGCGATCATTCAGGTATCGAAATAATTGATACACTTGCTGAACGCTACCTTAATGCGAACAAAACATTGCACCTTCGCCATTTAAGTACCGAGTGCAAAACATTGCTTAAAAAAGCGGGAGACATGATCGAAGTCAACGTCATTGAAGATCCGTCCTACCATATTGCGTCAGATAAGCTAGACTAAACAACGCCTATATACTTTAAGTCTAATTTCGGAGAGCCTGAAAATGAGCAAAAAAGAAAAACTTGGTTTAGATAAAGTTGTAAATCTTATCAATAAAGAGTTTGAAAAAACATCCAGCCAATTTGACCAGTTAATTAGCGATGCATTCAAACAGCTTGACTCGCTACAAGCTCAAGTCCATGAACCGATAAAAAAAGTTATCGATGATATGGAAAAAATACGTGAACGTGAAGTTAAGCGTTTTCAGTCTGAATTTGACAAACGTATTACCGAGTTTAATGACTTACAATCTCAACTTTTAGAAAAAATAGGCATCGAAAGCAAGAAGCCAGCCGCCAAAAAGCCAGCCGCTAAAAAACCAGCTGCTAAAAAGACTGCCGCTAAAAAGCCAGCAGCCAAAAAACAGGCTATTCCTAAAGCTCCTGCTAAGAAGGCTGCTGCAAAAAAAGCAAGCACTAAAACTACACCAAAGCCTGCCGCTAAAAAAGCTGCAGCTAAAGCGACGGCAAAGCCTGCTGCTAAAAAACCAGCGACTAAAGCGACGGCAAAGCCTACTGCTAAAAAAGCTGCAGCTAAAGCGACTGCAAAACCAGCCGCTAAAAAGCCTGTTGCAAAAAAACCAGCCGTCAAAGCAGCATCAAAACCAGCAGCTAAAAAACCTGAACCAAAAGCAAGCTCTTAAATAGGAATGTAAAATCAAATAAATAGGTAGGGAGCTCCGCCCTACCTAACTCCCCCTTCCCAAGTTTAAATTGCAGCATTTAAGGCTTTGTAAACTGTCATTTCACACTTCATACAAAATAAGTAACTTGAAAGAATGTTTTTGTTACAGAATACATCCCCTCTTTACAATTTTATAACCAAGTTACCTTTTTAACTTAGAAATCATTAACCTACACTTCACTTATAACATTCACTTATAACTTTTATCTTTTAAGGATCAAGTTTGCTGAAAAATATGCCACAGTATTTTATTTTTTTAACGACCATGTTTTGGCTTTTAGGTGCTAGCTCCGTTAGTGCTGAAACACTAGCAAATACTGGCTATAACTCATTTACTGTATTCAAACTTATTGCAAGCATTACCTTTGCCACTCTATTTGCTGCGCTGTGCTTTTCATGGGTTAAACTAAATAAACGATTAAAAGAAAACACTCAAAGTCATGAAGCCACTGAAATCATGATGTCAAAACTCAACAGCGCCGTTACAAACAGTGGTGCGAGCATTGTCATTACTAATAAAAATGGCATGATCGAGTACGTAAATCAAAAATTCTGTCGTATGACAGGATACCTGCACCATGAAGTCATTAATCAGCCAATCAATATACTAAGCTCCAGTTCAAACCAAGATCGAGATGAATCATGCACTCTACTCGATACAACTTGCCTGCAAGAAAGCTGGGAAGGAGATGTTTTGTGTGCAAAGAAAGATCGTAGTGAGTTTTGGAATGCAATTACCGTTTCGGCCGTCTACGATAAGCATAAAAACATTACTAACTATGTGCTTTCAGCCGTAGATATCACAGATTTGAAAGAAGCAAACCGAAAAATGCAACACCTTGCTTTGTTTGACTCCTTAACTGGACTGGCGAATAGGCGATTATTTATCGATCGCTTACACCAATCTATATTAAATGCACGCCGCCACAACACCATCACTGCACTGTTTTTTTTAGATCTGGATCAATTCAAACGCATTAACGACACACTCGGACATCATGCAGGTGACCAATTATTATTAATAATTGCTGAACGCCTTACCTCCTGTGTTCGAAATCAAGACACCGTCGCTCGTTTGGGTGGCGATGAATTCACCATTCTTCTTAATAACGTTACAGATACCGACAAAATTGCAAACATTGCCAAAAATATCTTATCAAAGCTCAAAGAACCCATACGCTTAGGTAAACATGAAGTAATTGTCTCTACCAGCATTGGAATCACACTAGCACCCACAGACAGCACCTGTAGTGAAACTTTGATGAAGAATGCTGACCTTGCCTTATATATGGCAAAAGACAACGGCAGAGACGGCTATTACTTTTTCACAGAAGACCTTAACATTCGCGCAAACAAGTTACTTGAAACTGAAAATGAGTTACGAGACGCCATTAAAAATAATGAGTTTCACTTACATTACCAACCTCAAATCAACCTTAAAACAGGTGATATTACGAGTGTTGAAGCACTTATTCGCTGGGAGCACCCAATAAAAGGTGACATCCCTCCCTCAGAATTTATATCTATCGCTGAGGAAACAGGGCTCATCGTTCAAATTGGTGAATGGGTTTTAAGGAATGCATGTTTAGAAATTAAAAGGCTCAAAGAACTAACAGGAAAAGACTTACGTGTTGCGGTTAACCTTTCGCCCCGCCAATTTGATGACCCTAAACTAATCACTATTGTTTCTAACGCATTAGAAAACTCAGGCCTTAGCCCTGAAAATCTTGAAATTGAAGTGACTGAAGGCATGTTAATGAATGACATTAATGTTGTTATTGATCAACTAACAAACATCAAGTCAACCGGCTCAACGATTACAATTGATGATTTTGGCTCCGGCTACTCGTCCTTTAGTTATTTAAAAAGCTTACCTGTCGATATTCTCAAAATAGATCAATCTTTTGTGTATGATATTCCAGAGGACCTAGACGCCATGGAAATTGCTTCAGCTGTCATTGCGGTTGCACACAAGCTCAACTTAAAAGTCGTCGCAGAAGGCGTTGAGAATATTGACCAACGAGACTTTCTTGTCATTAACAACTGTGACTTTGCTCAAGGCTATTTTTTCAGCAAACCGATTTCAGTCCTTCAACTACAAGACTTATTCACGCACGGCATGCTTGAATCTGCATAAACACTAACATAAGCATGCTTTACGTGTTCTTTAGCTGCCCACATTGTAACAAATTGTAAGATCGCACTTTTCTGTGAAACACGGCTCTCAATTGCCCCCCTCACCGCAAGATACACAAACTTACTTAATGTATAATTCCTTTACGAATTCATTTAAAGGTAATTTAAAAATGCTCGCATTCTTCATTTCAATCTTAGAAATAGCATTAGTCGGTTTAGTCGCATTAGTTTGGTATCGTATTCATTGCTTATACAATAATCGAGAACTAAACGATCATGATAAAATAGAAAACACTATTAACCGTCTTTTAAAAGGCGAAATTACTGAAGATGTGAGTTATCAGATCAAAATGGATAGCCTGAAGAAAGCACAGATATTTTCAGGAATTCAATTACTTGAAATAAAAAGAAATTATAATAATTTACACCAAGAAAACTTAAAGTGGCTTCGTGAAGCAATCAGCCTTTACTTAATTGGCGCGATTGACTTTATCGGAAAACAAGCAAAATGCGACACCAAAAGTAGAAAAGAACTCATTACACTCGTTTTGAAGTCTAACCTGAATTTATCAACAGAAAACACCGAAGAATACTTTCAAGAAGCGTTATATCGAAAATTAAGTAGTGATAATGATTTAATGGTAAGAGCCGGAGCAAAAGCTGCGAAGCACTGGCTTGCTGAAAATATAGTCCCTAAGCCTGCATCATTAGAAGCGCGACTGAATGACTGGGGTGTTTTTGCTTAACAGCAAACACCAAAAGGAATAAGAAAGCATCACAAAATATTCACAAGAGCGCCCTTAAAGCGCGCTTATGTTTTCTCGACTACCCTACATATAATTCCCAATTTTGACCGAGTTCAATCGCTTCTCCTTGAAGCGAGTTATGATTTTCATCAAGTCGTACAGCAGAAATACCAGGCCGGCTCCACTCACCTTGCTCACCTCGATCCATTGAATCAAGGTCAACTGAGCGGACTTGGTAGATCACTTGATCATAGATCACTTTAGACCGATGAGATAAACCATAAACAAAACGACAATAATCTAATTTTAAGCCGTATAGACTTTTTTCAGTTTTATTGATTTTTTGGATCAAGACATTTTTAAGTCCGTCGGAATAGTTCATCTATTTAACATCCTAATATTCTTCTTATTATCTCGCGCTTGAAATCAATAGCGCACCCGTTTTCTCTAAGTCCGTAGTATAAATGTCCCGACAGGGCATTCAAGCGACACTGATAGCAAATTTAATAATTAAGTCAATAAACCACTTGTATTTGTGATGATCAATGCTAAATGGTATGACTAACTGGACTAAGCGATGAATTTGAATGAGGGCCTGAAGGCACTTCAAACGTTAGCAAAGTAACTTTATTTTGATACTTAAACTGAACTTTTAGCTCCCAAACCATCATTGGGTCCATTGGACATAATGGTATTAAGCCTTTCGCGAGTAACATATTTGAATTTGTAGAAGGGCTTAACACCAAAGAATGCTGCCCCATTTCCATATCCCTACCTGCAAATAAAGCTTCAAACTGAACTACTTGCTGAAAATCAATTTGATTTGATTTTAACTGTAAAGTTAAAGGCTTTAGGGCAGGAAGACCGTTAGGTGTTAAGCTGATTTCAAGCTTCGCCCCGTTGGCTAAATTAATAAGACAGGATTGAGATTGTATGGGACAATGAACACGCACTACCTCATCGACCTTTAGTGATACATTGTCATCCTCTTTCTTTAAATGTAAAAACAAAGCGAGTAGCACAATAAAAACTAGACCAATAATAATACGCACTAAGCTTTTAGGCGCCACTTTCCACATTATTATTTCCCGTTATTCTGGATGCTTCAAACTGAATCAATGCTGATTCAATCAACATTAAACTTTCATTTAAAGACAGTTTTTCTACCTTTGAAACAAATGTAAATTCAACACCATAATTAAAGCGACTATGATGCTTTTCTTTATATCGAACTACTCCTTTTAGCATAGGAATTGTCACCTGTTGTCCCTCTTGCGCTAACGCTAGCGATAAACAAACATTATCACCTAGATGATAAACCTCATCTGTCTGTATCCCCATGCCATAATGACTAAAATCAAACGGTACAACCGGCACCCACTCCTTTTTGAAAATAGAGCGTTTAATACAAACTTTCGAATCAAGCCTCAACCAATTATGCCGCTCTGATCGTCGACGTTCATCCTTCATCGTTCTTTCTCTTTCTTATAATTAAAATCGTTTAATAAGGTGTATTCACACAACAAATACTACTCGTTAGTCAATTGTATTCGGTACGTTACTCGCCGCCCCTCAACTTTACCACCCACTGCATAGCTATTTATAACCGGTGCATCCACCGCCAAATTCCCCATACTAGCAACTGAAACCTGAGTGACGTCACTTTCTAAATAAACTGTTTTTTCATCTTTGGATATCACATCAAAGAATTTATAACCCTTCTCCTTCGTGATTTCTGCACAACGTTTTAAAGTAAATTGACGAATTTGCTCCCAAGATGTTCGCGCGCCTTCAGTATACTCTACGTAATATACATTTTTTTCTATTTGCAGATCTCGGAAGCCTGAAACTCCATCTTCTGCGGCATGGTACTTTACAGCACAAGCACTTAGAAGAACTGATAGAAACAAGCAAGAAATAACCTGAGTGGATAATCGCATATAATTTAAGTCACTTTTCATCATGTTTATTCGCTAAATTTTTCATAAAATCACTAAATACAGTTCTTATGAGTATACAAGAACTATTGATAGAGCCCAAACCCCAAGCTCTTGATTAACGTAAACTCAAGTAAAAGAGCACGCGCTCGGCATTAAACTTCTTTGACCTACTAAGAACCTTATCAATAAACCTGATGTACAAAAATACCGCAGGTCTGACTAAAGTATAGAGGGTTTAATAAAATTCATCCTCTCCGGGCTTTCGCGTTTTAAATCTTTTGTGTAGCCATAAATATTGGCTTGGGTGCCGACGAATTGCCGTTTCAAGTGAAGCATTCCAATCTGCCGCATCCTTCTCAGGGTTTTCACCAAAGCCTTCAAATATAGGCGAAAATGAAATTTCATATTGTCCGTTAGGGTGCCGATATTGACTCACCTGAATAACTGAAGCGCCCGACTCTCGTGCAATCCAACTCGGCGTGGTAATGCAGCCCGTATTAACACCAAAAAACGGTACAAATACCTCACACTTTCGCCCAAAGTCTTGATCCGGAGCGTACCACACCTCCCCTCCATCTTTCATAAACTGAATCATATCTTTTAGCTGACGTTTATCGAAGCTTTGTATATCAGTATAACGTTGCCGCCCCTGTTCAATCATTCGATCAACAACCGGATTATTATTTGGCCGAAACATATACCCTGGTTTCTTTAATTGTGAGGCAACAAAAGGTAATGCAATATCAAAAATACTAAAATGCCCACCAAGAAGTAAGATTCCTTTATTCCGTTTTTGGGCTTCCTCTAAATGCTCTTTTCCATTGACAATTAAGTTGTCGATATAAGGTTGAGTATCATTCCACCATACATGTACCGTTTCCATAAACCCTTTGGAGCAGTCTACAAACGTATCTTCGACTAGCTTACTTTTTTCAACATCACTTAGCTCAGGAAAACAACCATCAATATTCTGTCGACATACTTTTACACGCCCTTTTAATTTTCGGTGTAATAAACGTCCAAGTTTCTCACCCCAATTTTGCTTCTTTCGCATCGATAGTTTCGAAAGACAATACAACGCAAATACCACCATCCAAGTTGGAATTAACGCAGGGTGTAAAATAGAACGGTGACGTTTATTAGCCATAAAACAACTTCCTAATAAAATTTAGCCGTGATCATAGTTTGATTCACAACCTTTTTTCAATTATTAATAGCAATTAAATTACTATACACAATCATTTTAAGTGACCGTTATGCCGAACCACAGCGCTAGTTTTTTTGAACATTTGCTCTCTAACTCAATCAATCGACACCATCACACATCGACATCTGAATGGTTTCAGCACTTTCTAAAAATCACTAAACATTTACCTTCAACACTGGAGCAAGCAGCTCTAGGGGGGCGCTTTAGCATCAATATGAGCTTCGCTTTCTCCGCAGGATATCAATCAGCAATCCAGTCCTTATTCCAACCTGACGCACGCACACTCGCTTCTTTATGCATCACTGAGAAAGAAGGCAATCACCCTAAGAATATTAAAAGCATATTGGACGAACGTAAACAGGATTGGCAGCTAAATGGCTCAAAGTCATTTATTACTGGCGCAAATGACGCAACTCAACTTTATATCGCCGTCACGACGCCACCTAACCCTGAAGCACATTCAAAAGAAGAAACAATAAATCAGACAGAAAGATTCAGACCCAAAATCAAAATACTTTCAGTTCCGGCGAACCTATCAGGTATCAAAGTAGAATCTATGCCCCCTCTGCCGTTTGTACCTGACATCAGTCATGGCACCGCAACGTTTGAACACGTTAATATTCAGCCGTCACAAGTTTTAGCCGGTGATGGATATACTCAATACATTAAACCTTTTCGAACACATGAAGACAT
>Ga0105348_1000230_pt1 | contig 42836 bp, 44 predicted proteins | sample EN8Hudsemesocosm_2_FD_83504 | JGI IMG/M metagenome (GOLD analysis project Ga0105348, IMG submission 83504) | Methane-oxidizing microbial communities from mesocosms in the Hudson Canyon - EN8C Hudson Canyon | ecosystem: Environmental > Aquatic > Marine > Cold seeps | place: Hudson Canyon... | reverse complement strand
GTTCCTTGCAAAATCGCCATATTTTCAGAAAGCGTTGGAATTCCTGTAACCCAGAACATGCTGGTATCAATCAATTCTATATCTGTGGGATCAAAGGGGTTTACCTGCACAGTTGCTGGACTTATATCTCCCCGCCATACACCCGCCGTTAAACCATACGGTATTTCATCAGGGTTTATGATCGATACACTGTTAAACGGTGCACTACCTTTTCGCACAACAAATTGGGCTATATCTGTATTTGAAAAAGGCTTGGTAGGGTCGAAATCCGGTGATTCAGGCAAAGCACCATAATCAACAATAATTGGACTACCACTCGCGCCATCGGAAGCAGGCCCCCCCGCAAAAGAAAAAAATTCACCGCTACCAAAACCCCCTGCTGCTACCACTACTCCAACTCTATCAAGTGATCCTATTTCCGCATCATTCAAGCGAAGATCAACTGTACCCGTTACTTCTTGTGTCGTTCCTACAATTAAGGTTTCTTGCTCACTAGTTCCAGCAAGATCCCCTGTTGGATTTGGTTCCGTAGGATAAATATCGCCGGCTAGAGCATCTATTCCTGTCGCCTCATATACATCCCCTGCTCCATCATTAATTAACGGATCATTCTCACCAAACTTAGCTATACCATCTCCATTCAACCCACCCTCATCAATGGGCTCCGAACCTGGCTGAGGTGCTATTTGATCTGCAGGAGCCGGCTCATCCTTGCTAGCCATATCCGTATCACCTGTGTCCTCGTTTGCCGGTGGCGGTGCGTTCCCTGTTTGCTCCTGCTCTGCGTTGCGATCTACGTCTTCAGCTTCAGAGCCTGCCTCAGTACCCGTCTGCTCCTGTTCAGTATTATTTGTTACTTCATCCGAAGAACCCTCACCCGACTCGTCAGCACCCTGTTCATCAACGGGTTCCTGCTCCTCCTCTGTGAGCTCCGAGCCAAAAGTATCATTCACCTCAACGGGGGGCTCCAGCTGTCCTTGAGGCGCCGCATCCGGTGCTGTTACTTGCCCGTAACTATAGGGCTGATCAGGCCCCAAGTTTAATACGCCATTGTCATTTTGAACTTTTATTTTTCCTTGCCACACCGCCATCGACAAGGTTTCACCTAAGACAACACCGTAATGTGTTCCTCTAATACCAATACTGGCTAAAGGTGTATCTACGCGATAATCATCGGGGTTCTTTTTACCAATTGCACCAGTAATAGCACGAAAGCCTCCTTCTACCAGTTTGAAGATGCTTTTTTCTTGTTGCTTATCGGGCTGATAAATAAACTGATCAAATTGAATGATGGTTGAGGGCTGCAATGCCATAACGGCACCATCAAGTAATTTAATCTGCGCCTTTGAATTCTGTTTAGTTATAACCTTGTCACCTTCGAATAAAGGTGAGCGCCGCTTTAATCGACGTTCCTCGCCGCTGTCACCAACAGCAATCACCTTGCCCTTTGCAACAATAACAAAGCCCGCTTTTTCAGCCCCGTAACTTATCGCTGAAAAAAACAAACAACAAATAATAGCTAGTGACAGCTGATATCTGAACACATGCAATTTGATACCCATCGAATGCTCCAAAGTCACTACTCAAATGTATAATTAACACCCACTAGGGACTGAAAACGATCATAATCAAAGATAGCCACGTTCGAATGATTATCTGTGTAACTTAGTTCTGCTTTTGCATATAGCTCACGACTTACGTGCCAACGCATACTCAAAGTGGTATCCGCCAACCAATCTTTTCTACGTTCTACATAAATACCCTGATCATGATAAACAGAACGCTGCACGTTCGCTGAAAACAAACAAAACAACTTCGGTGCTGCTTGATATTGAAAACCAGCTCTAACACCGACAAATTCTTTACCATTAGAAGATACTTGGCGAGCATGATCATCCCCTACAATAAAACTGGTTAATACATTCAACGGCAATATGGGAAATGAATAGCTAAAGCCAACTCCAGCAAGACCAAGATCTGTGTTCTTCTCACTAAGCTCAGGATAACGAATAGCACTACCTTGCATAAAAGTTAAGAAATTAGCTTGGCTAGAAAGTGCATGAGTCCAGTCAAAACCCATAGACATTGTATTTCGAGTATCTTCATTACCTACAAAAAGAGACTGCACAGACAAAGGAAGCCGATAACGATTGCTACCTCGCTCCCAAACAAAACCACCACCAATTCCAAAGGTATCCGTATCAAAGTCTGTACTCGATTCATTGGCCCGTTTTTCGTAGCTCAATGTAAGATATTGCGAGTCTTGCTGGTTTATTGGTTTATTAATATTGAGCGTAATATCGGCCTCAATAAACTGATCACTTTGTTTTTGTGATTCTGGCTCTAAACTCGCCGATACTGTTAAGGGTCCAAATAGAAAATCAAACTCACCGGCAGATGTTGCGCTATTAGCATTATCATCAAATCCTACCGAGACACCTACGGATGTTGAGAAGTGAATATCTTGTTCATTCTGCTGCTGTTCAATTGCGCTCAGAAAAGTACGAAGTTTTTGTTCAACTTGTGCAGGAGGTTTCAATGCAAGCACCTGCTCAAAAAGCTTTTTAGATGATTCAAAATTCTTCAAATAAAAGTATGCTCGGGCCAATTCCAACTGAACCCGCGGCGCATTAGGCTTTTCCAACAAGATACGTTCGAAAGCAAAACTAGCTATCTGTGAATGCCCGGTATTGATAGCGGCCAAACCAAAATAGAAATCAAAACGAGTATCACCAATATAGCTATCTTCTATGCTTTTAGCGTATTCAAAGGCATCATTAAATTCAGCCCGATCCACAAACGACTTGAGCTTCTCTATATCCGCGTGGAATACCTTTTTATGATCAGAACTAGATAAATTATTTGCGGCCAAATAGAATGGCTGCCAGTCACTAGGAGGCTGGGATAAGGTGGGCGATTGTGTTTCCGCAAAGACTGTACCAACGATTGACTGAGCTAACAGAATTAGCGTAAAAATCACTCTGTTGGTCATTTTTTATATTCCATTTATTAGCCTATCATCCGTGCTGGACTAATAAAAAGGAATAGTTGGGAATCAGCTTTTGGTCAAGTATAAGCGCCAATTTAGATAGGCTTTTTGAACTTGAGGTAAGCTAGCCCCTCGACATTATGTATTCTTGTTAGATGGGAACATCGTCCACAACGTCAGCCGCTACATCAATAGCGTCATGAGCTTTATTACCCGCTATCGGCACGATGGAGATCACTGCAGCACCTAGGCGCATAGGAACACTGACCACCTTCGTCAAAACACACCCACTTAATAGCAATACCAAGCTACAGGCAGTGACAAACTTAAGAACAGACTTATGACCAAACATAAAATTTCTCCATAAAAAAACCGCGTTACACTCTATTCTGGCAGGTGAACGCGGTTATTATCTGTGAATTATTTAACAGAAACGTCGACTGGTGACTAACAGTTAAAATTCATTGCTAAACGGGCTATTCTTTTAGTCAATCAAACCATACTGGTTCCGTAAGATATCAATAATCTCTGCCTTAGGGTTTTCCGACAGAGTTAATTCTTCACCGGTAATTTTTTCCGCTATATCCATATAAGTAGCAGAAACCTGCATTAATACAGATGCTGGCAACGCATTATCACGAGCCAAAGCCTGACGCTCAGCCATACGATCCTTATTCAACAATATATCCGGATCTGGGAAGTGGTTCAGCAATAGCTGTCGAAATGCCTCTTTAGAGTTTTCTACGACATTACCATCACGGTATGAAGGGCCATCCCAGATTCTAGAAGAGTCCGGTGTGCCTACTTCATCCATATAGATAAGCTTTGCATTGCCGCTCTTATCCGTTACATAGCCAAATTCAAATTTAGTATCAACAAATACTTGGTCAATTTTTGCCAGTTCATTGCTAATGGTGTCAAAGCCTTCCTTAAGCAGCCTTTCGTACAGCTCAATGTCACTCTTGCTGGAAAAATTAAATGCTTCGGTGTTATTTTCGATATCACTGCGAGTAATATTGACATCATCTACCGCAGGAACACCTGGTATTCCTTCCAAAATACCTTTAGTTGAAGGCGTAATTAAAAGCTCAGGTAACTTCTGATCTTTTTGCAAATCCTCCGCAATTTGAATTCCACAAAATTCCCTTTCTCCTTTGGCATAGGAACGCCACATAGAACCGGTAATGTACTGACGCGCAATCGCTTCAATCATCACAGGTTTAGCCTTTTGTACAATCCAGACAAAAGGATGAGGGATGTCTAAGATATGGCTATCGGCAAGCCCTTGCTCTTTAAACAACTTAAACCAATGGTTAGAGATGGCATTTAATGCGGCGCCTTTACCAGGTACACCATTCATGCCGCCTTCACCGTGCCAAATACAATCAAACGCAGAAATACGATCACTGATAACCATAATGGCTAACGGCGCGTCCTCTGCTACATCATAGCCTTTGTCCTGAATCAGCCGACGACTATCAGCTTCTGTAAGCCAATACACTGAGCGCACCTTGCCACTATGAACAGGAAGGTCTGTGCGAATGGGAAGATCGTTATTTACCGCCAATACTTTATCAGCAAGACTCATTTTCATTGTCCTGTTTCTATCATGTAAGTGATTGTTATCTATCAAGAAAGCCTATATTCCAGTTAGGTTGTTATCCTAACTGGAATATAGGCTAAATTTAGGAGGTGGGATTCTACCAAATATGTGGCCGGTTACCAGTCTAGTTACGCACTCTTAGATGGAGTGAGGACTAACTATCCGACAATATGCGAAGGCCAAACAAGCAGAGGTTATTGCAAATACCGCCAATCAAAACCTTCTTGCTGGGTTGCAATATGCACCCTCTCACGATCAATATCTGTTTCTAGCACCTTCGCCTCAACATGAGCGACAGAGTTATTCTTTTCACTCACATGAGCAACCACTAAATGCTGCAACCGGCTAAGATCAATAGCATTCAAAAGATCGAGTGCTTGCTGATTACTTAGGTGACCATGGCTGCCACCCACACGCCTTTTCAACGAGGCAGGATAGGGGCCCGAAGCCAACATTAATGGGTCATGATTGCTCTCTAATAGCAAAGCATCTAATGAAGAATAGTTGCGCTCAACAAAAGGCGTGATCATCCCAAGATCGGTCAGCACTCCTAGACGGTGCTTCTCTGTCTCTAGAATAAATTGCGTAGGTTCCCGTGCATCATGAGGCACAGGAACAGGAACTATCCGCATACAACCAATATTAAACGGAGTGTGTGGGTCGAATACATTAATGGTAGCCAGTGCATCTAATTTTGCCGCAATGGCTGTGCCGTGGCTAGCATAGACCGGGGTCGAGTACTTCTTGGCTATGGATAAGACCCCCCCTACATGATCAGAGTGCTCGTGTGTTACCAAAATAGCCGTCAACGATTCTGGTGTTTTGCCTAAAAGACCCAATCGGCGCGTAGCCTCCCGAATCCCAAAACCACAATCCACTAACAAGCAGGTATCTTCAAACTCAACCAGAGTGGCATTTCCACGACTGCCACTCCCCAATGAAGAAAAACGCACTAACTCAGGTAATCTTTTAGTGTATTCAATAAGCTTTCAGATACGTCAGGTTCTGCCAAGGTATTTTCATCAAGCAGCACAACAATCTCTACTATGCCACTCCGAGTACGATTTAATCTCACTTGGTACACAGGCGAATCGCTCACAATTTCTTGATCATCAGCGCCAAATAGCGAACCAAAAAAGCTATCATCATCCAAGGTGATCTTTGGTTTGTCGTCATATTGCACATAATAAATACCCAAAGAACGATCTAGATCTTCAACCGGAATACGCGCGCCCGTTAATGCCTTACCCACTGCCGCCCATGCCCGATTAAATTCTAAGGAAACACGAAGCAGTGGATAACCATTGCCGTCTTTAGCCAACGTGACCTTACGCTCCTCACCCAACCCCTGTGCTAGCAATGAAACCGAAGAGCCTTGATCAAGAGAACGTGCAAGGTAAACAAGAACTTCATTCAACATACCTGCTTCTAGGCTGACATTCTCCGAACTCTCTGGCCATACCACCTCAGCAGGCACTTCTGAATCCATAGATCGACTAATCTGAGTTAAATGCACTTCAGAACTACCACGACGAACACCCGATTCAATATCAATCTTGTAACGATCGAACGTAGGTTTAGACGTATCACGGCCTACCAAGCGCCCCACTAAACGGCGCACAACATCCTTAGAGGTTTGTCTGGAGGTTTCCACCCATGCCGTTTCCAGCACACCCTTAGCAGGGTCTTCTATCGCTATTTCAATCTCATTAAGGTCCAAGAAACTACGAACTTGAGACCAAACACTACTAGGAGCCGCATCTACCAAAATCCAGCGTTGATCACCCACTTGCTCAATACGGATACCATCAACATCTGCTTCAGCAACCAAAGGCTGCGGCCTAGGCACTTCAAACTCTTCCGGCAAAGAGCCACCATCAATGGCAGGGATTGCCATGATATTGCCTAACGTTTGATCATCCAATCCTTCTGGCACAGCCGTTGGAGAAATTTCACGAGCCTCAAGATAGTCATTACTCCTATCTCGAAACATACCTTGCTCGCCGAAGAAATAACCACACCCCGATACGGTACCGACCAACAGTAATGCTGTTACTTTTTTAATTGCGTTAGACACCTAAAATCCTTCCCTTTTTCTTATACATACCACTAATTTATGCGGCTAAATTTACACAGCACCGTCGAATACAACCAATAAATCAACTAATAATGCCTGCCTGTTTCATACTTTGCTCCAACGTAGAACGAACTGTTGGATCTAGTGGCGTCAAGGGTAAACGAATCCCTTCATCCATTAATCCCATTCTGTGCAATGCCCACTTTACAGGAATAGGATTTGCTTCAATGAATAAGTCCTGATGCGCTGGCATTAGTTTTTCATTGATGGCTCTTGCAGCCACAGCATCACCCGCCAATGCTAGTCGACACATCTCAGACATTTCTCGAGGGGCAATATTAGCCGTCACTGAAATATTGCCTTTACCACCTAGCAAGATTAAATCGACAGCTGTTGCATCATCACCGGAATACACGGCTATTTTATCGCCAACCAAATCTAGTACCTGTTGCCCTCTAGCTAAATCCCCAGTTGCCTCTTTAATACCAACAATATTAGAAAGTGTCGCCAAACGAGCTACCGTTTCAGGCAACATATCGCAGGCAGTGCGGCCAGGCACATTATAGAGAATTTGCGGAATATTAACGGCATCACTAATAAATTTATGATGCAAATATAGCCCTTCCTGAGTGGGCTTATTGTAGTAAGGCGTAACTAATAAACAGGCATCTGCACCACTTTTTTTGGCGTTCTCAGTAAGCTCCACCGCTTCCGTGGTGGAATTGGCACCCGTACCCGCAATAACAGGAATACGTCCATTCACCTGATCCACAACTCGCCTAATCACTTCACAATGTTCATTAACAGATAGGGTCGCAGACTCACCAGTCGTACCAACTGCGACAATAGCATCAGTGCCTTGCTCTAGATGCATATCCACTAGGCCCTGAAGACGCTTCCAATCCAAGCCTCCGTTATTATGCATAGGCGTCACTAGCGCAACAATGCTACCCGTAATCATCTGTTTTCTCCCAAAAATCAAAGCGTAATGGTACTGATGCAAGGTGCCGTTCACAAGCAGTCACAACGAAATCACCCGTAAAAACCTTGCTGAAAGCTCCTATGAGTGTGACGTATGGGAAAATCACGCGGCAATAGACGTTAACGGAGAACCGCCGAGACGCTCGTTTGGGTATTTCAGGAATAAAAACAACGTCTAAACCGGTTATTTTGGTCTATCATGATATGACCATTACTGGAGACAATCCGCCGTTAATCCATTGATTTCCCCACATGAGATAATGTGAGCAATCACGGATCGGATATTAAAAAAATCAATAGGAAGGCCCCATGAACAAAGTGGAATTGAACCAACCTATACCGGACTTCCGTCTGGAGGCTACGAGTGCCAAAGATGTGCAGTTATCTGCCTGCAAAGGCTACAAGGTGGTGATTTACTTCTATCCAAAAGACAATACACCCGGATGCACTACTGAAGGAGAAGACTTTAGAGATCTATACCAATCCTTTAAGGATAATAAAACAGTCATTTTCGGCATCTCAAGGGACAGCCTAGCATCACATGAAAACTTCAAAATGAAATACCGTTTTCCCTTTGAATTAATTTCCGATACTGACCAAAAACTATGCGAGCTGTTCGACGTTATTAAGATGAAAAACATGTACGGCAAACAAGTGCTAGGTATAGAAAGAAGCACTTTCCTTATCGACGAGCAAGGGGTACTGCGCAAAGAATGGCGCAAGGTCCAAGTCCAAGGTCACGCGCAGGATGTTTTAGATAGCATCAAAAACCTTTAATTTGATTCAGGGTCCCCGACTCCGCTTTCATCCCTTGGCCAAGCATTAAATACAGCCTTTACTAAGGTCGCCAGGGGAATAGCGAAAAATACACCCCAAAAACCCCACAAACCACCAAAGAATAAAACAGCAACAATAATTGCCACTGGATGAAGGTTTACCGCTTCAGAAAATAGCAATGGAACTAACACATTGCCATCCAATGCTTGAATAACACCATATACCACCATCATCCAGATAAACTCGCTTCCTGTTCCCCATTGAAACAAACCAATCAAAGCCACTGGCACAGTCACAACGGCAGCACCTATGTAAGGAATAACTACAGACAACCCCACTAAAAGTGCCAACAAGGCAGAATAATTTAGACCAAATGCAACAAACCCCAAATAAGTCACAATACCAACAATAACGATCTCAACCACCTTGCCACGAATATAGTTGGCAATTTGATCGTTCATTTCATCACCAATCTGGTTTAATAATGTTCGTTCAGTCGGTAACAGCGACACAATTGAATTGATAAGTAGCTTTTTATCCTTTAGAAAAAAGAAGACTAATATTGGCACTAATACCAAATAAATAATTAATGCCATAATTCCTGGAATAGAAGACGATACAAAAGACAATGCTAGAGGCCCGACTTCAGCGGTTTTAGCCGCAGCAGTGTCCAGCCATTCTTGAACTAATTCCGGTGATATAAGCTCAGGATACTGCTGGGGTAAAAGCTTCAACCAATCCAACGCCTTTTTCAGCATTAGTGGCGATTCATTCAAAAAAGCGGTCATTTGATGCCACACCATTGGCAACACGATCAATAAAATTGCTAGAAAAATACCAACAAAAACAGTGAACGCTATTAACACCGAGACTACATGAGAGATACCTTTTTTCTCGAATTTAGCCACTAAGCCTTGTAGTACATAGGCAAATATTAGTGAGGCAAACACTGGTGCTAAAGTACCACCAAAAATGATAACCACGCTCAAGCCGGCTACTAACAGAACAACTAAAAGCACTGCTTGCTCATCAGCAAAGTATCGGTCTATCCAATCCTTGAAAACTTTCAACATAATTGCTCTAAACCTAGATGTTTTTTACGATTAAATAAACAAACACACCATCCAGCTCTTCTGCCAGAAATAAAGTGTGTCCCGCCTGTTTAATAAAAGATTGAAAGTCTCTCATGGAACCAGCATCCGTTGCTTCAACGCGTAAACAAGCTCCAACCTCCATAGTATTCAACGCTTGCTTTGCTTTTAATAAAGGAAGAGGGCAGCTAAGGCCTTTAGTGTCCAGTTCTACATCGATTTGCATAGGATTAACAGTTTGATAACAATTATTTCGTTAGTATAAACACAGCTGACAAGTTTCGATACAAATGTTATCCACGAGTACAACTCCCTAGAATAGTTGCTGTCAACACTACCTGTATAGGTGTAGAGTAAAGTCCAATATGAGCTAAATATATGACCATGAGAAAATTCGTTCGCCACAGTATTTTTTTGATAGCCATTTCACTTACGCTATCCACTCACGCAAATAACCAAACACTGCCAACTCTCGGCGATGCCAGCTCAGGTGTAGTTTCACAACAAACGGAACATGCACTTGGACGAGCCTGGCTTCGTGCACTAAGAAGCCAGGCTCCAATATTGGCAGACCCTATTCTGACGGATTACATTGAAAGCCTTATCTACAACATCGCCTCTAACAGCGAACTGGAAGATCATCGACTTGAAATAGTTATTCTTGGCAGCCCATTACTCAATGCCTTCGCGGTACCTGGTGGCGTCATAGGTGTAAATGCAGGTCTATTTAATTACGCAAAAACAGAGGATGAATTTTCCTCCGTACTAGCTCATGAAATCGCTCACCTGAGCCAACGCCATTTTGCTCGTAACGTAGAAGAAGCGCGCCGCAATAAATTACCCCATATGGCAGCAATGCTGGCCAGCGTTGTTGTGGCTGCGACCGCTGGCGGGGATGTCGCATTGGCAGCAATTACCTCTACCCAAGCTGCGATTCAACGCCAACAACTTGCCTATAGCAGACAAAATGAGCAAGAAGCTGACCGTATAGGAATGCGCACCTTAGTCAGGTCTAACTATGACCCCAATGCAATGCCATCACTCTTTGAGCACATGCATCAAGTAACACGATTACGTGGTGACGATGTTCCAGAATATTTACTAACTCACCCACTAACACAAAACCGTATATCAGATTCGCGCAATAGAGCCGTGCAATATCCAACACTTAATTATCATATCCATGATGATTACTATCTTATGCAGGCACGCGTAATCCTCGAATATTCAAATAGCATAACTGAAACCATTAACTTCTTTGACAATGCTCTAAAAGATAACAATAGTGGTACACCCGATGCTAACCGATACGGGTTAGCACTAGCCTACACCAAAGCTGAACAACCTAAAAAAGCCCTAACAGCACTCACACCACTTCTAGAAAAAGATCCTGACAAAATCGCCTATGTAATAGCTCGCTCCAACATCGATGTTATAGACAACGATTTCGACGGCGCAATTGAGCGATTAAGTGATGCCCTGACTCTGACACCAGGCAACCATCCATTGACTATCTATTATGCAGAAACCCTATTAAAAAGTGGTCAAGCAACAAAGGCTATCAGGCTGTTAGAGCCCCACACTAAAAACAGACCGAACGACCCTAATTTATGGTATTTAATTGCCGAAACTCGTGGCCTCGCCGGGGACATCATTGGCGTTCATTTAGCCCGTGCAGAGTACTTCATTATGATGGGAAGCATGGAGCGGGCAACAGAACAGCTGAAATATGCAGAAGAAAAATCAGGCAAAAACTTCCAAGTGCTCGCTAGAATTGAGCAACGCAGAAAAGATATAGCAACCATGAAAAAAGAATTAGAGTTTTAAAAACAAAAGTCCTAGAAAATCGAACATTCCAGGGCTTTTATTACTTGAATCCGCGAAGATTATTAATTCATTGAAATCAGAATTAGGCGTTACCGGTTACTTTTGTTTTCGCCTCGGCAGCAAAACTTAGCATACGACCCAATGGTATAAGCGCCTTTTCACGCAAACCAGCATCGACAAAAATTTCCTGCCCTCCATGCTCCAATACTTCCGTTAAATTCTCCAGAGAATTCATCGCCATCCACGGACAGTGCGCACAACTACGACAAGTTGCACTATTGCCTGCGGTAGGTGCTTCAACAAAGCTTTTCTCAGGAGACAATTGCTGCATTTTATAGAAGATGCCACGATCAGTTGCCACAATAAATGTCGAGTTAGACATAGACTGACTCGCTTTAATAAGCTGGCTAGTCGAACCAACCACATCAGCAAGCTCAACAACTGAATCGGGGGACTCTGGGTGAACCAAAATGGCAGCATCGGGATAAACTTGTTTTAAATCTAAGATACCCTTAGCTTTAAACTCTTCATGAACAATACAAGCACTATCCCAGAGTAAAATATCAGCGCCCGTTTGCTTCTGCACGTAGTGCCCCAGATGCTTATCTGGAGCCCAAATAATTTTCTCACCTTGATCCGACAAATACTCCACTACTTCCAACGCAATACTGGAAGTCACAACCCAATCAGCACGTGCTTTTACTGCAGCCGAAGTGTTGGCATACACAACCACGGTGCGATCAGGATGCTGATCACAAAAAGTTGAAAACTCATCAATGGGACAACCAATATCCAAAGAACAAGTAGCCTCTAGTGTAGGCATTAATACCCGTTTCTCAGGATTCAAAATTTTAGCCGTTTCTCCCATGAATTTAACACCAGCAACTACCAGGGTCTCTGCTTCATGGTGATTCCCGAAGCGTGCCATTTCCAAAGAATCAGCGACACAACCCCCCGTTTCCTCTGCCAGCGCCTGCAAAAGAGGATCTGCATAGTAATGAGCTACGAGTACAGCGCTCTCTCGTTTTAAGAGGAATTTAATCTTTTCCTTATACGCAGCCACTTCATCCGCAGATAACTTAGGAGGCTCTCCTGCTAAGTGTGCTTGTACGATTAACTCTTCAGAGAATTTATTCATGATTTTATAAGTAGGGTATTAGAGATAGAACAGCTCATGCCCCATCATCAAAATAATTAGTGATCAACTGTGTTGTTGCTGGACTTAATATTTTACCTCAAACACATAAAAAGTTCGCTTTCGGCAAATACGGATAATTCCAGTCAAAAAAAAAGGAAGCAAATAAGCTTCCTTTTTTTTGATATATGGTGGGTCGTGTGCGACTCGAACGCACGACCAATTGGTTAAAAGCCAACTGCTCTACCGACTGAGCTAACGACCCGAAGAGGCGCATATAATACGGATTTAACTTGGGAAAACAACCCCTTTAAAGCTTTTTTTATAAAAAAAATGAATACTTATATTTCACAGTAATTCACTTCAGTTATATGCAATAAAAACCGTTACCTGTACAAGGTAACATCGTCAATTCCAGCATCTTCAAAGCCTTTTCGACGAAACCGACAACTATCACAAAAGCCACAAGCACCACCGGATTCATCAGCCTGATAGCATGACACGGTCAATGAATAATCCACACCAACTGCCATGCCCTGCTGTATTATTTCTGCCTTGGTCAAATTTATCAGTGGCGTTTGAACTTCAATAGTTTGTCCTTCAACGCCAGCTTTCGTCGCCAAGTTTGCCATCCGCTGAAAAGCATCAATAAATTCTGGCCGACAATCTGGGTAACCGGAGTAATCCACCGCATTCACCCCAATAAAAATAGTGTTAGCATTGACGACTTCAGCCCAACCTAATGCGATGGATAAGAAAACCGTATTTCGAGCTGGCACATAAGTCACCGGTATACCCTCTACAGGCTGCTCGGGAACATCAATAGAATCATCGGTTAGAGCGGAACCACCAATCTGCTTCAGATCCAAATTGATAATCTTATGCGCCTTCACCTGTAACTGCGTCTTTACGACTCGACGAGCAGCTTCTAACTCGGCATCATGACGCTGACCATAATCAAAACTCAGCGCGTACAGCTCATAACCTTGCTGTGCAGCCAATGCCAAGACTGTGGCCGAATCCAGGCCACCTGATAACAATACAATCGCCTTTTTACTCATATTTCACAACTCATATAGCGTTACCTAAATCAATCACCTAATGCCCCGGGCTATCCTGCCAAAGCAGCTTGTGGATTTGTAACTGCATCCTGACAGGCAGATTATCTTCGAGTATCCATGTCGCTAATTGTCTGGGCTCTAAATCAGTAAAACTTGGCGAATACAGGACATCGCTGACCAAATCGGCTAATTGGAACTTAATTACTTGCTCATTTGCCCAGAGATAATCTTTCCGATTACAGATAACAAACTTAACCTGATCATTTTTGGTCAAATATTCAATATTCTGGTAACAATTCTTTTCAAGCTCACCTGAAGCAGGCGTCTTAAGATCCATCACCTTGACCACCCGAGGATCAACAGATGCCACATCGATGGCGCCACTTGTCTCCAAAGAGACCTCATAACCTTGTTCGCAAAGTTCTGTAAGCAGAGGCAAACACGCCTTTTGGGCCAATGGCTCTCCTCCAGTCACTGTTACAAACCTTGGGTTATGCTTGGCTACTTCAGCGAGCACATGCTCCTGAGAAACCATTTTACCGCCAGAAAAAGCATACGCAGTATCGCAATAACCACAACGCAGAGGACAGCCGGTCAGGCGCACGAAAACAGTAGGGAGCCCTACAGTACGGGATTCCCCTTGCAGGGAATAAAAGATTTCTGTAATTCGCAGATCTTCAGACATGGCAATATCGCGGCTGGATAAAAGGACCGCGCATTCTACCTGATGCACTCGGGAATAAAACCCTTAGAAAGGCCGGTCATACCCAACACAGTCACTCACCTAACAAACAATAGCCTGAACGATAACAGTAAACCAGGACCTAGGGCATAGCTCTTAGATAATCCGAGGCAAGCTTAGCGACTGAACTGTCAGGATAGCGAACGGTAACTTCTTTCAAGAGAACCTTGGCTTTAGCACTATCGCCTAACCGATCATAGACGGTTGCCAACTTATAGGTGGCTCCTGATACTTTCCGGTGCTGCGGATATTGTTGTACCACCTGTTCAAGAACATTTTTCGCTTGAACAAAATCCTGGGTAACAATATAAAGTTCACCCATCCAGTAATATGCGTTTGGAGCCAAACTACCGTTGGGATAGTCTCGCAAGAAATTCTTTAATCCTGCAATCGCATCCTTATATTTCTTCTCCCCGATCAAGCTATAGGCCTGTTTATAGCTTGCTTGCTCAGCCTTAACATTGAGCACAGCAGGAGCTACTGCAGCAGAGCTCACCTCAACTGGCGACTCATGAATTTCATTTTCTTGTACCGCTGGAGAAATTGACACAATAGCCGAATTAGTCGTTACAGGCCGTTGCGATAATCCCGAAACTCTACGATCAAGATCTATATATCGATCCCTTTGCTCCAAACGCATTTTCTTAATTTGATGCGCCTGCTCTTCCACTAATCCTCTTAGCCCCTGAACCTCCTGTTGTAGCTGCTCAATCATCGACAACAACTCAATATTGGGGTTGTCTGCCATGGAAGGTGCTATAGATGTATGACTAAAAACAGGATCAGCCACTGGCTTGGACAGCTCAGAAGAAGATGCCTCAATAACGGGAATAGGCTGCCCCAAGGCACTCAGAGCTATACTACCGAGTGCCAAGCAGGCAATAACTGCTTTTGTTAAACGCATCAAATCAACTTTTATAGATTAGTACTTCAACTCAACCCGACGATTTTGAGACCATGCAGAATCGCTGGTCACCATCATTGCAGGCTTCTCTTCACCGTAACTAATCGTTTCGGTCTGCGCTCGAGATACACCTTGCACAGCCATGAAAGATTGAATCGCTTTGGCACGACGCTCACCCAACGCCAAGTTATATTCACGAGTGCCACGCTCATCAGCATGACCTTCCAATACAGCTTTCACTGAAGGATTAGCGGCCAAGAAACGTGCATGTGCAGCCAATGCGGCTTTACTATCAGATCGAACCGTAGCCTGATCAAAGTCAAAGTAGAATACGGTTGTTTCTCTTAAATTCGCCTCCATCTTTTCCTGGGAACTCATAGCGGAATCTGTTCCCATTCCAGTAGTTGTAGCACTACTACTCGGAGACTTGATAGTCGTTGGTTGCGGCGGCGGGGTTGGCTGCTCGGTTGTAGAACTAGTATCTGATGCACAGCCTGTGAACCAAGCAACGGATAGTGAAAAAGCAACGATTTTACTGATTTTAGCCAAATGCATAATGAGCTCCTATTTAACTCCTTGAAAGCATAGTCATGATCATCCTTCTAATCCAGAAAGGGAGACCATGCAGGTTCGCGAACATCACCATGTGTGGACGGTAAACGAAACTTCACGCGTCCATCCATCGAAACAGCCGCTAAGATTCCTCTATTATTGCGCTTAGTAGCATATATCAACATGCTGCCATTTGGCGCAACCGTTGGTGATTCGTCTAAATGGGTCTTAGTTAAAACAGTTAACCGTCCATTATTTAAATTCTGTAGTGCAATATGAAAAACGCCATTGTTGCGATGCACCATCACAAGATGAATACCATCATCCAACATAATACCACGCGCATTGTAATCGCCATCGAAGGTTAAGCGTTCTACCCACCCTGTGGCAAGCGTAACCTGATAAATCTGCGGTTTACCGCCTCGATTGGAGGTAAAAATAAGATGTTTTCCATCAGGCGTCCAACTTGGCTCTGTATCAATGGCAAAATGATTAGTCACTCGACGCAATTGTTTGCTCGCAAGATCCATAATATAAATTTCAGGATTACCATCACGGGAAAGTGTCATAGCCAGTTGCTGACCATCTGGCGACCACGCAGGAGCACTATTTAGTCCCTTGAAGCTTGTTAACTTTTCTCTTTTTCCCGATATACGATTCTGAACATATATAGCAGGACGACCCGTTTCAAAAGATACATACGCAACCCGCTTCCCGTCCGGCGCCCAAGAAGCGGAAAGAATAGGCTCATCTGAGGTCAAAATGCTTCGAGCCCCATGCCCATCAGCATCTGCTACTTGTAACTGATATTTAAATTTCTTGGCTGAAAGCTGTTCCGCCGTCACATAGAGTATCTTGGTAGAGAATGCACCTCGAACACCGGTTATTTTTTCATAGACTTTATCACTGACGTAATGCGCCAGCCCTCGCAAGTTATTCTGGGTTTCAGAAACCTGCTCACTGTGGATCCGCTGTTGAGAAAATACATTATAGAGGTCAAAAGAAACTCGATACCCTCCAGCCGGCTTCTGTTCCACCTGACCAATCACCAAGTACTCAACACCTAACTTTTTCCAGTCTCGGTAGTAGACCTCCTCTTGGGTCTGAGGCTGACTTAACATATTGCCACGAGCCAAGGGGGCGAACTGTCCACTACGCTCGAGATCCGCAGCAACGACAAATGCAGCATCAGCAGGTGGTGCACCTGCTCCTTTCCAACCGAAGGGCACTATCGCAATAGGTAAGGCACTATCATTACCTTCGGTAATTTCAATCACCAGCTCGGCTCGTGCCGTTATAGCAAACAATACAAGCGTTGCAATTATTAATTCTCTAATCACCGACGCAGATCCCCTGGGTTAAATAAGAAAGTAAATTGACGAAAGTTCTTTTCAAAAATACGGGACTCTTTCGGCACCTCAAAATGCCCCACTTTCAAAACAGCCTGCTCGGCCGAGCGATCAAAAGCCAGATTTCCGCTGGATTTAATGACTGAAGCACTAATAACTTCACCTGTCGGCACTAGATTAATTCGTAAATAGACTTGCATTTCATTACGCGCACTCGGCGGGCGATTCCAGGCTTGAGTAACCAATGCCTTAATTCTATCTACATATGACTGACTAATTACATCATCCTCTTGCGCTTGCTGCCAAGCTTGCTCCTCAGCCAATGACTCAGCCAACTCTGCCTGCCTTGCCTGCTCCTGCGCAATACGACGCTGCTTCTGCAACTCCAACTCGCGCTGCTTTTTCAACGTCTCCTGATGAGCTAATTCCTTCTTCTTTGCTTCTGCTTTCTTTTTTAGTGCAGCCTGCTTACGCGCATCATCTTTGCGCTTTGCTTCGGCCTTTTTACGTTCGGCGGCTTTTTTCTGCTGCTCTTTCTTCCGAGCCAACTCTTTTTCTTGGCGTTTTTTAGCTTCCGTTTCCGCTTTCTTTTTCTGTGATACCTTTTTGCTAGCGGCTTTCTTGACGGGCTGCTTTTTGGCTAAAGACTTTGCACTAACGACTTTAGCTGATAGAAATTTAGGTGTTTGGGGCTTAATTTCTATCTGACCTGCCGCCTGCCAACCTATAGAAAACAAGCTAATAAGAGCAGCATGTAGCAACAATGCTTGTATAAAGGGTGCTTTAAAATCAGCCGACGCCGACATACTAGCCATCATCATGTCAAAATAATTTTCAAGGTACGTCCGTAATCAAACCCACGTTTGGCACGCCAGAAGACTGCAGCACGGTCATTAGCTCAACAACCACGCCATAACTCACATTTCGATCACCATTGACCAACACCTGAGTTGCAGGCTTCGCCAGCATTATTTTGCCGACTTGCTGCTTAACCATGTCCAGCGATAGTGATTTCTCCTGATCCTTACCTATATCCAGGTGATAGGTGCCACCCTTCTTTATTGAAACGATCAAAGGCTCATCTTCGGGTTTCACATTGATGGGATCAGACGCCGCTTTAGGCAGTTCAACTGAAATACCTTGCGTCAGCATTGGCGCTGTAATCATAAAAACCACTAGCAGCACTAACATCACATCAATATATGGAACCACATTGATTTCAGCCATCGGCTTACGTTTACTGCGACTCATGTTTCAATAACCTATTGTGCAGTTTTAGTTTCAGGTCGGGTGTGCACTCGTCGATGCAAGATACTAGAGAACTCATCGGTAAAATTCTCGTAGGTTTTCATTAAACGATCGACACGAGAAGAAAAACGGTTATAGGCGATAACCGCTGGAATCGCGGCGAAAAGGCCAATAGCCGTCGCAATAAGCGCCTCAGCAATACCTGGAGCAACAACAGCCAGTGTTGCCTGATGCACACTCGCCAACCCAAGGAATGAGTGCATTATGCCCCAGACGGTACCAAAAAGACCCACATAAGGACTTGTAGAGCCTACCGTCGCCAAAAAAGGAAGGTTATGATCAAGCTTATCTTCCTCACGAGAAAGCACCACACGCATCGCCCGCTGCGTACCTTCCATAACCGCATCAGGATCAGCGTTAATTTGTTCACGAAGACGTGTAAATTCTTTGAAGCCAGCCTTAAATATTGTTTCCAGACCACTATCCGGGTCAGAGGTAGAATTCACTTGTCGATACAATTTACCAAGATCCATACCCGACCAAAATCGCTCTTCAAATTCATTAATTGCTCTCTGGGCATAAGACACGACTTTTTGACGCTGTAATATCATGGTCCAAGAAGCCACCGATGCAACCAGCAGGACTAACATCACCAATTGCACCACAAAACTCGCGTTAATAATCAACGACCAAATAGACATATTTGCAGCCACTAAAAGCCCCTTATTCTTTTATCTCAAATTGTTTGAATCCCACCAACATTTCGGCAGGAAATACTTGTGGACGCCCCGTATCCCGATTCAAACAGGCTACTTTGATTTGCGCATCTGCAATTAGTTCATTATCAATTACTGTCGCATCGCTAGATATTGCTTCATTAGCACGATAGATTTTCTGATGAAAACTAAGTGATGTTTTTTTCAATGAGTGGATTTGCGTCTCCACGATCAACAGATCATCCATGTAGGCAGGTTTCTGGTAGCGAATATTAGCAGAATGAACCACAAAGTTTATGTGATCCTGTAACCATTCTTTTTGCTGCATACCCATCGCACGTAATGCTTCTGTTCGTGCGCGCTCCATAAATTTAAGATAATTAACGTAGTAAACTATACCGCCTGCATCTGTATCCTCAATATAAATACGGCAATTATATTTAAAGGACCTTTCATTTGAATTGAATTCAGATGACTCAATCTGCACAGACATTATTCCACACCCGATTCAGGCGGCGTTAATCCAAAATGCTGATAAACCAAGTCAGTCACCACTCGTCCTCTGGGAGTCCTCATGAGAAAACCTTGTTGCAATAAGTAAGGCTCGATTACATCTTCTATCGTATCTCGCTCTTCACTCACTACGGCCGCTAAGGTATCCACACCGACAGGACCACCACCAAACTTTTCAACCATGGCTAATAACAAACGCCGATCCATATGATCAAACCCTTTGTTATCCACGTTCAACATCTGCAACGCCTTATCAGCAACCTGTTTGGTAATGACTCCATCAGCCTTCACTTCCGCATAATCTCTCACCCTGCGCAGCAGCCTGTTTGCAATTCTTGGAGTCCCCCTGGAACGACAGGCAATTTCTTTGGCGCCTTCAGTTTCAATAGCAACGCCAAGCAGACCAGCTGATCGAGCAACAATCCCAGTCAGGTCCATCACATTGTAAAATTCTAAGCGCTGCACAATACCAAATCGATCTCGCAACGGTGAGGTTAACAAGCCAGCTCTTGTTGTTGCCCCTACCAGCGTGAACGGCGGTAAATCCAATTTTATAGAGCGTGCAGCAGGCCCCTCACCAATCATAATATCCAGCTGATAGTCTTCCATGGCAGGGTATAAAATTTCTTCCACGGCGGGACTTAAACGATGAATTTCATCCACAAACAAAACATCATAGGGCTCTAAATTTGTCAGCAAGGCAGCTAGATCACCGGCCTTTTCCAATATAGGACCCGATGTCGATGTGATTTTCACACCCATCTCATGGGCAATGATATTCGCCAGCGTCGTCTTACCTAAACCCGGCGGACCAAATATTAAAGCATGATCCAAAGCGTCATCACGTGATTTAGCGGCACGGATAAAAATTTCCATCTGCTCTTTTACCGCTGGCTGCCCAACATAATCTGCAAGCTTTTTGGGACGAATAGCCCGATCTAGCGACTCTTCTCCATTTCCTGTCGCTGTTGTTGCAGCTATTAGCCGATCAGATTCAATCATAGATATACTCTTATCTCGCCCTACTTAAATTCTTCCAGCACAGATTTTCCAACATAACCTCATCCAACAAAAGACTCACTAACCATGGACGTTTTGTATAAACAAAACGCTCAGACCATCCCTTTTAACGCTCGGCGAATCAGCTCTTCACTCGACAAACCTTCTTCCACTACCAGAGCTACCGCTTTACTAGCTTGCTGCGGCTTGTAGCCTAACGCCATTAATGCGCTTTCAGCCTCTTGTCGCGCCGACACTTTATCAACACCTGAAAGTGAAACCACATTTGAACCCAAGCTAGATGATGAAGCATCAGATACCTGCCAATCCTTGAGACGATCTCGCATCTCAATAATTAAACGCTCTGCGGTTTTTTTTCCCACGCCCGGAAGCTTAACAAGCGCAGCCGTATCACCATCATGCACGCAAGCAACAAAAGCATCTGTCTCAATACCGGACAAAATAGTCAATGCTAATTTTGGCCCAACACCGTTCACCTTAATTAATGATCGAAAAAGCACGCGATCCTGTAGTGAGGCAAAACCATACAAAAGCTGCGCATCTTCTCTCACCACAAAATGGGTATGCAAAACTACCTGTTGACCCACTTCAGGCAACTGATAGAAGGTGGTCATAGGCGCGTTTAATTCATATCCAACGCCATTCACATCGATTAATAACTGCGGAGGCTGCTTATCGATCAACTCCCCTTTAATTCGCCCTATCATTTAACACCACTTATGCTGAATGGAACCTATTTTAATGAAACTCATGCTTAACAAAACGTTTGCTTAAACGGCGCTTTGGTCTTACCCGAGCAGTTAACTAACGAATTCGCCCACGACGACTAGACTTCGCGCCTGCAATTTTGATTAAACTTTGCTGTGTATGCACATGACACAGTGCGATGGCTAATGCATCGGCTGCATCTGCCTGAGGAGCTTTCGATAATTTCAACAGCGCCATCACCATGTGCTGGACCTGAGATTTATCGGCACTCCCTTTACCGACAACAGACTGCTTTACTTGCCGAGCAGAGTACTCTGACACAGGAACACCTTGATTCACCGTAGACACAATCGCCGCCCCTCTTGCTTGACCTAGCTTTAGCGCTGAATCCGCATTGCGCGCCATAAAAACCTGTTCAATGGCCATCTGTTGAGGCTGATGAAGGTTGATAACCTGGGTAATACCTTCAAATATTTGATGAAGACGCTCAGGGAGACCCTCGCCCTTAATACGAATGCAGCCACTATCAATATATTCAATGTTTGACCCAATAACATTGATAACACCATAACCAGTGATGCGAGAACCAGGATCAATCCCAAGAATAACGGCCATACTTTTTAACTACACCAATAAACAGCTAAAGGTCGCACCGATATTAACGGAAAGTAAGAGTTTTAACACGTGGAAGCAATAAGGATCTTCCGGTTTACATCGAAAGATCTTATATATTTAAGATATGCTGCAGAACAAAAGTCTCAGTTGGAAACACATCAGGAAAGCTTTTCCAAAACCTCATCCGGAATATCAGCATTGGTATGAACGCTTTGCACGTCATCCAGATCCTCAAGCATATCGACCAAACGGATAATTTTGGCTGCAGCATCCTCATCCAAAGTCGTAGTCGTGGACGGGATCATTGTAATCTCTGCATTTACCGATTCAAAACCGACCGCAGCTAGGGCATCCTTCACTGACATAAAGTCAGATTGCTCGGTCATCACATCGATTGAACCATCATCATTGGTTATCACGTCTTCAGCTCCCGCCTCCAATGCAGTGTCCATAATGACATCCTCATCAGCACCCTCCATAAAGGTAATCTGACCTTTTTTCTCAAATAGATAGGCAACGGAACCATCAGTTCCCAAATTACCCCCACTCTTTGAAAAAGCATGACGCACTTCAGCAACGGTTCGGTTCTTATTATCAGTCATTGATTCAACCAAAACCGCAATACCTGCTGGACCATAACCTTCATAGGTCAACTCATCATAGTTAGCATCATCAGCACCACCGGCACCACGCTGAATCGCCTTTTCTACCGTGTCCTTTTTCATATTGGCGCCAAGCGCCTTATCCATAACAGCACGTAGACGCGGGTTATCATTGGGGTCTCCGCCGCCGGCTTTAGCAGCCACAACAAGCTCACGAATGATTTTGGTGAAAACTTTTCCACGCTTAGCATCCTGGGCCGCTTTACGGTGCTTAATATTGGCCCATTTACTATGACCTGCCATTGACTACTCCAATAATTACCAACGTCTACCCGTATCCGCTTTCACTATATTTTACCGATAAAGCTTATTGAGCAATTTCTTCCGCCACAGGCTTGCGAATTTTAATATTCAACTCTCGCAAGTGCGCACTATCGGCACCACCCGGTGCAGCAGTCATCACACAGGCTGCAGATTGCGTCTTAGGAAATGCGATAACCTCACGAATTGAACTCGCACCCGTCATAAGCATAATCAATCGATCAAGACCAAATGCCAAACCACCGTGCGGAGGACAACCAAACTTCAATGCGTCCAATAGGAAACCAAATTTCTCTCTAGCTTCCTCTTCTTCGATACCCAATTCTTTAAAAACTGCTGTTTGCATCACTGGATCATGGATACGAATCGAACCACCACCCAACTCAGTACCGTTAAGCACCATATCGTAAGCACGAGATAGTACGGCCTCTGGGTTTGTAGATAAGGCTTCTGGCTCACACGATGGTGCAGTAAAAGGATGGTGGATAGCGGTTAACTTACCACCATCAAGCTCCTCAAACATTGGAAAGTCGACCACCCATAATGGTGCCCACTCTTTTTCAATAAGATTAAGGTCCTCACCCAACTTAACGCGCAAAGCACCGAGAGATTCATTAACAATCTTAGTTTTATCGGCACCGAAGAAAACAAGATCTCCATTTTCCAGCTCCAAACGCTCCACAATTGCTTTGCGTACTTCGATAGGCAGGAACTTAACAATGGGAGACTGCAAACCTTCTTCCAAATTATCCTTGTCGTTCACCTTGATGTAGGCCAAACCTTTTGCACCATAGATGCCGACAAACTTGGTGTAATCATCAATTTGCTTACGGGTTAACTGATTACCTTGAGGTAATTTAAGCGCAGCAACACGTCCTTTAGGATCTTTGGCCGGACCACTGAATACTTTAAATTCAACATCCTTCATTAGATCTTTCATATCCACCAACTCCAACGGAATACGAAGATCAGGTTTATCACTACCGAAACGATCCATAGCTTCTGAATACGGCATAGTAGGAAATTCACCCAAATCCACATCTAAGTGTTTTTGAAAAACCTGACGAATCATACCTTCAGTGAGAGCCATAATGTCATGTTCAGAAACAAATGATGCCTCCAAATCAATTTGGGTAAATTCAGGCTGACGATCTGCACGCAGATCCTCATCCCGGAAGCATTTAGCAATCTGGAAATAACGATCCATGCCAGAAACCATCAGCAGCTGTTTAAATAACTGTGGTGACTGAGGTAATGCGAAGAAGCTACCCTGATGAGTACGGCTCGGCACTAAATAATCCCGCGCACCTTCTGGCGTCGCCTTGGTCAGGATCGGGGTTTCAATATCCAGAAAGCCTTCATCATCCAGATAATTTCTAATGGTATTGCTTACTTTTGAACGAAAACGCAACTTATCCAACATTTCTGGACGGCGCAGATCCATATAGCGGTACTTTAAACGTACCTCTTCACCAACATCTGAATAGTCATTCAACGGGAATGGAGGGGTTTCTGCTTTGTTAAATACAATTATCTGCTTTCCTAAGATCTCTATCTCGCCGCTACCCATTTCCGAATTCACGGTGCCTTCTGGGCGCGCACGAACACGACCAACAATTTGTAACACGTACTCACTACGTACTCGATTTGCGGTTGCAAACGCCTCTTGCAAGTCTGGATCAAACACCACCTGCACAATGCCATCTCTATCTCTCATATCAAGAAAGATCACGCCACCATGATCTCTGCGCCGGTGCACCCAACCAGTTATAGTCACTTCCTGGTCAATTTGATTGGCATTCAGTTCACCGCAATAATGCGTACGCATAGTATTTTCCCTACATTCTCTTTTTGTTAATTCAACAACCGACATCAATATACCGGTACTTCGTGTTTTTTGTTTTGTATTACTTCAAGGACTTAAGCAGTTTCTGATGTCGAAGCTCCTGAGTTACTGCCACCAGACGTAGAGGTGTCTTTAGCCGCTATATTCTTTTTGCTGCCCGTTTTAAAGTCAGTCTCATACCAACCACCACCTTTCAGTCTAAAGGCACTGGCTGAGATTAGTTTTTTAAGCGCCGCAGCATCACAGGAAGGACAATCAACCAACGGATCATCTGACATCCGCTGTAAAGCTTCCATTTCGTGATCACAGGACTGACATTTGTATTCATAAATTGGCATAACATAAACCTCTAACTAAAATCGCGACGCGTAAAACCCCTAAAAATGGCCGCTAAAACTACCTCACAGACTCCGAGCTAACTCAATTGAAACACTGAGAAAACCGCCTTGTTTCTGCAAACCGCGCATTATACCTGATTTCTTGAGATTTGCGGGAATATTGCCCCCTCAGCCGAGCTATATAACCCACTGATTTTTAAGATAAAACTAAAGACTCACTAAATTAATCACTTCTCGAATTTCAGCTAAGCTATTTTCCCATCAACAAAAAATGACGACATAAATCGATAGATAGCGAACAACACCAGAAATTCATCAGCGAAATGCCTACAAACTTACAGAGTCAAACCAACCTGCTCACCTCAAACTGAAGACATCAACCACCAATAAATTGGTGCGCTTTAAAATGGTTAAGGGTCGTAAAAACAGAAGAAAATACCTACTTTTATCGGCAAAAATTATGAACTCGTCATTTTAGTGCTTATTTTCAGGGTTTTTTATTAACTTTACTTGCGAGTATTAATTTTATGCTTTATATAATGCTTCTGACATGAACGAATACATCCACTTTGAGTCTCTGCTCTGATCTTTTAATAAAAGGAATCTAAGAATGGCCGCTAAGAAAAAACCAGCAAAGAAAAAAGCTGTAGCCAAAAAAGCCGCTCCAACAAGAAGCGCTCCAGCTATCAAAGATAAGTACTCCAAAACCCAAATTTTGACTGAAATCGCAGAAAATACAGAGCTTTCGAAAAAGCAGGTGGGGGCAGTACTTGAAGAGCTATCCATCTTAGTCGAGCGCCACGTTAAAAAACGTGCTGTGGGTGAATTCACACTTCCAGGCCTTTTCAAAATTGTGACCGTGAAAAAACCTGCTCGTAAAGCTCGTAAAGGTATCAACCCTTTTACTGGCGAAGAAACTACATTTAAAGCAAAACCTGCCTCAATCGCCGTAAAAGTTCGTCCATTGAAGAAACTTAAAGAAATGGTGCTGTAATTCAGTCATATTGAACTGATTTAAAGCACAAAGAATAAAAAAGGGTAGCTATCGCTACCCTTTTTTATTTCATGTATTTTATGATATAGGCTATCACTGATTTTATATCTGACTAGGCGCCTTCACTTTAAGTATAATCGGCTCCTTAGCAATAGAATGGTTGCTTTCAATATCCAAAGGATCCAACCCAACACCATCTAATTTTTGCACAATATTGTCATTAGTTACCTGGTCTGGATCAATTTTTTCACCCGGCACGACACCTTGCGCATCTCCATTTTGAGCATAGTAATCATCAACTTTATCCACAAACTGATCATCACATGCATGCATAGCAACCAAATTCTCTCCATGCAGGCGAATAGGCTTCTTAGAGAAATAACGGGCTAAATCTGCACACTCGTCCGCCCAAGCGGTACTGCTGACATACACTGCCAACAAAATTATGAATAACTGGCGCATAGATTCCCTTTGTTTCTTTTCTTATCAGGATGAAGACACACACACACCTGAACCAACCTTTAGCCGCCAACAGGTAAACATGCAATATACACAGATAAGAAGGTATCAAGAAACAACAACCAGGGAAAGCTGGAAAGTGGAGCTATCACTCCAACTGACCAGCGGTCACCTTAACCCCAATAGGTGCCAACAACTCAGCAGCCAGCGGGCTTTGCAGCAATGCATTCAGCGCGGAATTAAACCTACCCACTAGATCTCTATCCACGACAGACTGAGAAAAACCTAGGTGGTAAGCAAGATCCCTATGCTTTGCAGTGTATACAACTGACCCACCACCCTTAACCCTAAATAGAGCCTCTCCAACTTGCCGATTAGAATAAACAGCATCAACATAACCTCCTTTTAGCTCATCAAAAGCAACTCGATCCTGTTCAAACACGCTAATATCAAAAGGCTCTAGCTCTAGCTGTACCATTTGCTGTCGCAACAAACGTAAGGAAATTTCAGTATTGGAGGGGCCGTAAACACCAATTTTTTTCCCCACCAAATCTCGCGGTTGCTTATAAGCTAATAGCCTACTCTCAACACTAAAAAAACCATATTCGGACATAATTATGGGAACGGAAAAATGCAACCAAGACTCTCGTTCAGCATTTCGACCCACCACAAATAGGCCATGAGCCTTCCCTAACCGCACCTCTTCTTGAGCCCTGGTCCAAGGAACAACCTCAATCACACAATGGACCTTCACCTCGACACAAACCTGACGCACCAAGTCAACAACAGGTCCCTCTGCCTCCCCTCCATAAGTGTAATGAAAGGGCCTGAAATTCTGAGTATAAAGATGCAAACTAGGTAATGAGACACTCTCATCGGCGGTTGCCACATGAGAAATATAAACGAATATAAAAACAACGCTCGTCAGTACTGAATAATAAATGCCACGCATACGCCACCTCTGCCTATTTCAGTATAAATCAACTCTCCCATCTTGCTTATTTGCCTGACTAATACTGTACGCCCAGCGCCTAGCCCCGTAAAATTCGCCCACTGTTTTCATTTATCCATTTAAGGGCCACCGAATGCGCACTTCCCGTTACCTAATTTCCACATTAAGAGAGACTCCTGCCGACGCCGCTGTCATTAGTCATAAATTAATGCTTCGAGCAGGCATGATCCGGAAATTAGCATCTGGCCTATATACCTGGCTGCCCCTAGGGCTAAGGGTCTTAAGAAAAGTGGAAAAGATTGTTCGTGAAGAAATGGACAAGTCAGGAGCGCAAGAACTGCTTATGCCGGCCGTTCAACCCGCCGAACTTTGGCAAGAATCAGGGCGCTGGGAACAGTATGGCCCAGAGCTACTGCGTATTCGTGATCGCCATAGCCGTGAATTTTGCGTGGGCCCGACCCACGAAGAAGTAATTACTGACCTAGCTCGCAATGAACTAAGTAGCTACAAACAACTACCCACCAACTTTTACCAGATTCAAACCAAGTTTCGCGATGAAATTCGCCCACGATTCGGAATTATGAGAGCGCGGGAATTTATGATGAAGGACGCGTACTCATTTCATGCCAACCAAGAGTGTTTACAAACAACTTACGATCAAATGCACACCACCTATAGCAATATTTTTACGCGGTTAGGCCTAGGATTCAGAGCCGTTGAAGCAGATAGTGGCAGCATTGGCGGTAACAGTTCACATGAATTCCACGTATTAGCAGCATCGGGTGAAGACGACATAGCTTTTAGCGATGCCAGTAATTACGCTGCCAATATTGAGTCTGCTGAAGCCCTCTCACCTACAGGAGAAAGACCGGAATCCAACCAAGAGCTACGTACTGTTGAAACACCGAATCAACATACCATTGAAGAGGTTTCTCAGTTCTTATCGATTACAACGGACAATGTAATAAAAACACTGATTGTGCATGGTCAGACTAAAGACGACTCATCAACACCTCCACTCATAGCACTAGTATTGCGTGGTGACCATGAGCTTAACGAGATAAAAGCTGAAAAATTACCCAATGTGGCTGAACCATTAACCTTTGCTTCCGATCAAGAAATTGCTGATACCGTTGGTTGTAATATTGGCTCCCTCGGCCCAGTCAACCTACCAATACCTGTAATTGTTGACCGCAGTGCTGCCGTACTTTCCGATTTCGTGTGCGGTGCCAATAAAGACGGACAGCATCTTAGCGGTGTAAATTGGGATCGCGACTGCGCAGACACAACCGTCGCAGACCTACGCAATGTTATTGCTGGCGATCCAAGCCCGGACGGCAAAGGCCAACTGGAGATAAAGCGTGGCATCGAAGTTGGGCATATATTCCAACTTGGCGATAAATACAGTACTGCTCTCAATGCCACTGTACTGAATGAAAATGGAAAGTCGGTAGTAATGACCATGGGTTGTTATGGTATTGGCGTTTCCCGTATCGTCGCTGCGGCTATCGAACAGAATAATGATGACAAGGGTATTATCTGGACCGATAGCATCGCGCCTTTCCACGTGACGATAGTGCCACTAAATGCTCACAAATCAGAAGAAGTTACCAACGTCAGCGAACAATTCTACGCAGAATTAAGTGCTGCAGGATTTGATGTGCTGCTAGACGACAGAGATAAAAAAACCAGCCCTGGCGTTAAGTTTGCAGATATGGAATTGATTGGTATACCTCATCGCATTGTTATCAGTGACCGAGGCCTTAAAAACGGCATGGCTGAATACAAGGGGCGTCGTGATGAAGAAAGTACGGACCTTCCACTAGATCAAGTGGTGGAACTCATAACCAGCAAAATTAAGCTCTAAGTACAACTGGCATGATGACAAATTGCTTATCCCTAGCTTAGCTAGGGGTAAGCTTAGTTACTATTACTCGTTACATTAGTATTTACCTTGTTAGTTGCATAGTTAGTTACATGAATATACGAACACTCCTACTAAGCCTGCTCATACTGACACTAACGTTCAGCGCATCTTACTCATATTCAGCGTCACAAAAAGTACCCAATGAATTGAGATCATTACTAAAAGACACCATCAACAGCACCTCTAGCTTTAACGACCGATTTGAAGCCGAAGTTTGGCTACTCGACATGTCCACACGACTATCACGCTGGGTAAAAAAACCAGAAGAACGATTATTTATTTTAAAAACCGTGCATCACGCAGCCAACGAGGCGGGGGTACAGCCAGAGCTTGTGCTGGCGATTATGCAAATTGAAAGCTCCTTCGACCGCTTCGCGCTATCAAGTGTAGGGGCACGAGGGCTAATGCAAATCATGCCATTCTGGAAAAAAGAAATTGGTCGATCGCAGGATAATTTATTTACCATCAAAACCAATTTGAGATACGGCTGTACCATACTCAAATATTATTTGGACAAAGAAAAGGGTGACTTCATTAAGGGGCTAGCGCGCTATAACGGCAGCTATCGAAGTAATCGCTATCCAGAGAAAGTACTATTAGCGTGGGAAAAGAACTGGTTTTACAGCTACCAGTAAAATAACGAGTGCTGATCTCTACATATCAAGTAGAGCTATAGATCCTCTAATAACTCATCCAATTTATTGCGCAATGCAATAATCACAGGCTCAGGCATCAACAGAATCAGATCACAGCCAGCAGCAAGCCCTTCCAATCCATAGTTAATTTTAACCAACAATGCTTGTTCCCACGGGATATCATCCTGCTTCAGCAGCTCTTCAAGTGGTTTTGCCTCAGCAATCAACTTAACCTCACCGCCCGTCAACACGGCTTCTATCTGACTGCCGACACCGGTAATAATACCTTCATTAAGAATAGAGGAAACTTTCAATATCCCTTCGACTTCAGAATGCTCAAACCCTTGTTGCTTCAAAAGAGATTGCAATTGACTGGAGCAAGACTGGCTATACAGGGTAATAGCATCACCATGAATCCTATCACCATCAAACCCTTGCCGAGTTGCACTCACCACGTCCCCTTCAACCAGCTCACTAAGCGCGTCACGAATACCATCACGCTCAACCAAACAAATTTTAGGAATGGATAAATCGACAAATTGTCCCAGCATTTGCGCAAGGGACTCTCCAGCCTGTCCCATTGCCACATTCACAATTTCTTGCAAACAATCACGCTGATCTTCAGATAATGATAAAGAAGGACTCATAATAACCCGTACTTATTAAGGACGCCTTCCAGCTTTTCCTTATCAATCGGCTTACGAATGAACTCCAAAGCCCCCAACGAAACCACACGCTCACGAGCTTCAGGCTGAACATCGGCTGAAATAACAATCACCACCGCTTTCAACCCTTCATTTTTAACCGTCTCAAGTACTCCATAGCCATCCATCTCTGGCATCGTAAGATCCAGAAACACCATTTCGCCTTTACCAGCACGAATAGCTTCAACACCTTCCACACCATTGGTGGCCATAGTGATATCCACCTCCCAGCCTTCAGGTAGAGAGCGTTTGACTTGCTTCCGAGCCATAGCCGAGTCATCACAAATAAGAAGAGGAATTGCCATTTATTACATATCTCTTGTTCTTATAACGTCTAGATAGTATAGACAGATAACACTGAATTCGGTGCACCGTTTATTAGAAATATCAGCGTATTTGGTCCGACTTTTCGATGAAAGTTCGTATTGTCTCTACTGTTTGAGGCCCAATTAACACCTTTGCCACTTCTCCTTCAGGAGATACCATAATGGTAGCAGGCAGTACTTGAGGACGGGCAATACCAAGATACTCAGCAGGATCCTCCAACAATATCGGGAACTTAATATTGAGCTTCTTAGCTTGAACCAACAACTGCTCAGGCTCGAGGGAATCGTAATTTACCCCCAACACAGCAATACGCTTATCTTCAACTTGATTTAGATGGTTCAGTTCAGGAATTTCTTCAACACATGGCTTACACCACACAGCCCAATAGTTAATTAACAGCCAGCTGCCACGATAAGAATCGAGCGAAATTTGATCACCTTCAAGCGAAGCATACACCCGCCTATCGCATCCGCTAACGACAAGAATCAAAAGGAGAACTAAGCTAAATACTGATGCTTTTTTCAATGACATAACAACAACCTGACACAGGACCCAATTAACGATCAATTCGTGACAATATGGAAATTTCAGAACTCAAGCTTACCGCACCCAAGGTAGATATCGAAGACACAGGTCTATCTCAGACAGACAGTAAGGAATTAGCAAAACAAATTCAGCTATTACCATACGCCGATATGCCGCGAGCTCTAACCGAAGCTCTGTCACTGATCACTCTCTGTAATCGCACCCAAATAAAGAGCAAACAAAGAGCTAAAGTCCTGAGCTGTTTTCAACCGTGCTTCCAAACGTTTGCTGAGCAATATCGTCCCAAATGCGGTCTTGGCTCATCATTTATTGCCCGAGTATCAGAAGATGAACAACATCATTTCTATCAGTTTACCCGTGAATTAAGCTTTGGCTATAAACTGCTACTCATGCAACAAGGGGAAGAAAAAACCAAACCCGAAGAGTACGCCAGAACCATTTACTTAACCATGCTTTACCTGATTCATGGCTTGATGCAGTTTTACGACACCTATAAAACTCAACCCGCCGGAACTTGGGGGGAAGTAAATCGCCTATTTCTATACGCTGAATCAAAGGAGTTAGACCATATATCCATTGATAAACCTCCCTTAGATTCTGCCAGTAAAAACATTTGCGACCTATACAAGCAAATCATGCTCATTGCCTTGGTGGACCCTTATCACTTAGGACGCGGGGAAATATGGATATTGTTTCAATATTTAAGCCGCTGGGTTAACAAGCTTCAGTTCACCCCTTTTAACAACGATAAAACCAATCCCGGCTTACATGTGAATTTAACCAGCAATCAAAATGCCCAATCAAATCAGCTCGCAAACAATTACAAATCCACCGACAATGTACGCACGTTAGACTACCAGAGACTGCTTGAATTAATTGAACAGCACCTTATTGATGTAAAAAACGACACCCCTCCCGAAGACATTGGATTCGAGAAAGGTCTCACCCATGAATTCACCAAACATATTCTAAACACAAGCAGCCACCTGTTAAGTCAACGCAAAGACCGTAAACAAGAGCGCAACAGATCCTTAACCAGTGTTCAAATTTGCTGGGGACTGCCAAAAATCAACGCCTATCTTAGTCAACAACCCATCGACGCCGACCATATTCGCGCGGCTCAAATGAGAAACGAAAGCGAAAGTGGAACCTGCATAGAACTGAACCAAAAAATCTCAGCAGACCTCAGTGTTGGCCAGCTTGCTCTCGTTTGGCCTAGGAGTCTTAACGAAAGAAATGCTCCCCGCCTGTGCGTGGTACGGTGGGTAAAACAGAACAATCAAGCCCAGCCATCGCTCGGACTTGAATATATTCACGGAACACCTCATCCATGTAGAATTTGCGTCGTGCAACAGGGAATGCTGGAACCCACTGAAAAATCAGCCATCTTAGTGTCAGAACAAAAAGAAAATAAGAAACATCATTCACTCATTGCGGGTACCGGCTCACTCAGTTTATCGGAAAATTTCAAACTACAGCTAGCATCTAACAAAACCTATGATGTTTGCTCCAAGCGCCTCATCAATCAATCATCCATGATCGATCAATATGCTTTTTCAAAACTAAGTTAGATAGTTTTTCAGAGGCTCCCTAGTCCACTCACCGCAAACCGGCCCTAACCTTTGTCCAGAAACAAACGACTTACGGGAAAATTAAGTTGCTCGACACTTAACGTCTCTATAGTTACTAATTTTTTTCTAAGCTCAGGATACCAGCTTAGGCCATCGACCTCCTCAGGTAGCTGAACATCTGCAGGTAATGGTTTATCTAATAACAAATTAAGCTCCCACAAGGATACCGTGTGCAAATCGCGAGCTAACACAAAACCTTTCGAGGTTTTCTGTACAAACTTATTATCCTGAAGTAACTGAATCACCTCCAACCACTGTTCTTGCCCAATAGGAAATTCAAGCTTTGTCCAGTCATCCTGCTTAACTTCATCACCCTTTTGATAGCGTGCCCAAAACCAATTGATAACTCTTAGCACCAAGAGAAGATCTAGACGCCGCGCAGATAAACGTTCTGCGCGAAATACCGATAGCCCTCGCACCAATTCGCCACCCAATAGAACAATCATCCAGGACAAGTAAATCCACAACAGAAATAAAGGCACTGCTGCAAAAGCGCCATAAACCAACTGATAATTTGGAAAGTGGGTCACGTATAAAGTAAACGCTGATTTTGCCGTTTCAAACAGAATAGCCACCGTCACACCACCAATAAAAGCGTGTTTCAGCGGTACCTTCACGTTAGGCACGGCGGCATAAATCAAGGTGAAAGCCGTCGCACTCAACAACATGGGCAGCATGCTGAGTAAATGTTGCTTAATACCTAAGGTTTCGGTGGTGTCTTGCACAAATGAAAGTGAAGCCAGATATGACGTCACCACAAAACCCATACCGAGCAATAAAGGGCCTAGACTAAGAATAGCCCAGTACAATAAAAAACTCGCCATTCCCTTACGTGGCTCAGACACATGCCAAATACCATTAAATGCCTTTTCGACCGTTTTCAGCATCATATAGGCGGTCACAACCAAAAAGCCGACACCATATGAAGTAAGCTGCCTTGCTTGCTGTGAAAAACCCTCCAGATACGTTTGTAAGGTGTTACCCGTACTAGGCACGAAGTGCTTAAATAATAATTGCTGAATTTCATCCCCTACGCCCTGCAATGAAGGAATCGCCGCCAGCATGGCATAGGTGACGGTCATTAACGGCACCACAGCAAATAGTGTGGTATAGGTCAAAGAAGCACTGCTTGGAACGCATCCATCACGCACAAATCGCCGCAAAATAAACACCAAGAATTGTAAAAAAGTTTGCCACCACTCCTTCCACACAGCTAGCTTCCACAGACTCCCCCTCTTATCCATAACCTCTCCTTCTGCAGCGACTATTCCAGCAGTTATGCTACAATGCGCCGCCTCAAATTCTGTATTAAAGGGATGATAGCTACTCATGGGCAAAGTAACCATTTATCACAACCCACGCTGCTCTAAATCTCGACAAACGTTACAACTACTGGAAGAAAAAGGGATTTCTCCCGAAATTGTGTTGTACCTGGAGACACCTCCTACAACAGACCAACTATCGTTAACATTACAGCAGCTCGGCATGTCAGCCCGAGACTTGTTACGTACTGGTGAAGATGCGTACAAAAAAAACGACCTTAAAAACCCTGAACTGAGCAACGAAGCCTTGATTAAGTTTATGGTGCAACACCCTAAACTAATCCAGCGCCCTATCGTGATCACTAACGGCAAAGCGGCATTAGGGCGACCTCCTGAATCTGTATTGGAGATATTGTAATCATGAGTACCCCCTATGTACTCGTGTTGTACTACAGCCGTCATGGCGCAACCCTACAAATGGCTCAGCAAATCGCTCGTGGAGTAGAACTACAAACAGGGATTGAGGCTCGTATTCGCACGGTGCCACCAGTATCTCCCACCAGTGAACAGACCACAGACTCAATTCCAGAAGATGGAGCTCTGTACTGCACTATCGATGACCTCAAACAGTGTTCAGGTTTAGCACTAGGCAGCCCAACCCGGTTTGGCAATATGGCCGCCCCCTTAAAGCATTTTGTCGATAGCACCAGTGAGCTTTGGCTATCCGGTGCCCTTATCGATAAACCCGCGGGTGTATTCAGTTCAACCTCCAGCTTACATGGCGGTCAGGAGACAACCCTCATCTCCATGATGCTGCCCTTACTTCATCACGGCATGGTGTTGGTAGGTCTGCCCTATAGTGAAAATGAACTGTTAACCACAAAAACAGGTGGAACGCCCTATGGCCCAAGCCATACAGCGGGTACGGATAGTAAATCACCATTATCAGATGAAGAAAAAAACCTGTGCAAGGCACTCGGAAAACGCCTGGCTAAATTCGGCCATGAATATTCATTACGCACGGTTACTGACTGAGACAACATGAATAAACTTGATAAACGCGACAAATTCACCCGCAAAATCGTTCTCATTCTGTATGTGAGCTTATTAATAACACTCGCCACAAATGTATGGTTATATGAAGCAGGTAATAAATGGCTTTGGTTAGGAGCAAAACTCCTTCCATTAGCCTTGTTCATACCAGCCTTCCCGAAAAACCACCCAAACACCTACGCCTTACTCTGCTTTATGGTGTTGTTCTATTTCACCAGCGGTGTATTAGCCACCACGATGCCGGGCAAGCTAGTACCAGGCCTTATTGAGACAGGAGTGAGCTGCATATTGTTTATTATGGCTATGATGCTGACGCGCTGGCGAGCTCAGCAAATAAATCAGCAGTTCTCAGAACAGTAATTCTCAAATTGGCAAGAACAGCACCTCTAAGAGAACATCACAACAACGATAAAAACTACTATATCAAGTATCTAGATAAAATCAGCACATAAAAAAGGGCCAGTGTAACTGGCCCTTTTTACATTTAGTTCACAAAGAACAAATGGTGCTACCTAAGCTGCAACTTCAACATCTTCAGCCTGTAAGCCTTTATCATTCTCAACCACACTAAATTCAACTTCCTGGCCTTCACGCAGAAATCTACGTCCTTGACCACGAATAGAGCGGAAGTGGACAAAAATATCATCGCCCTGATCGCGGGTAATAAAACCAAAACCCTTGATCTTGTTAAACCATTTCACCTGTCCTTTTTCACGTGGACCAGACGATATTGGCGCTTCAGTTTGAGCATCAGAACGAGAACCCGATCGAGCTGTCGATCCACCTGTAGCGGTTCTTGCCTTAGCGATGAGAAGACCTGAAAGGAAGCCACTCAAGATCAAGGCCGATGCATACTGGATATAAGTTTGTAAACCCAACTCATCACCCAACGCTTTTAATACAGCTTCAACCTTATCAGTCTCACCTACTGCAGGGGTTTGAATGAAGAAAAGTAACGACGCTAGCGGTAACCCGATACACACACCAACGACTAAACAACGTAAAACAGATATATTTTTCATAACCTACTCTCTGACATAATTATTTTAAAATCAACAAGATAACAGACACTTCTAAACATAGCGTCCATAACAACCCACGTATTATAAAATATTCAAATAGAAAATGTTAAGATCTTATTTCTTTAATTACCTAACTGAGCTTCCATCATCATGAGCAGTAACAGTTCCATCGACCACGAAGAACGCATTATCGAGTTAGAAACTAAAGTTTCCTATCAAGAAGCAGCCATACAAGAACTCAGTGATGTAATTGCCGAGCAATATCAAAAAATGGATGAATTAAAGCTCTTGTTAGGCCATTGGAAAGACAAGTTCTCCCAAGATTTAGATGCCCTGGCTATACCTTCCGGCAATGAAAGGCCCCCTCACTATTAAGCAACTAAACCTTGAATCATCTACCACCAAAGGCACAGGTCTACAGCTCCACTAAACCCGGCTCAACGCCACTAACTTTATGAACCAGGGCATAGACTTAAGAGCAAATACGACCACTAAGCTCTGAGCTGACATCAACTCTAACCCTACGTAATAGAAACATATGCACTTAACAATAACCGCTTACAAATGGTCTAAATTGCCCTAAAATAGCCGCCCCCTAAACTAGATGAATCTCAACGCTATGCCTGGATCAACGTTTCCCGAACAGTACCAAGACCTACTCGCAGAGAAACAACGGCGGCTGGAAAGCCTAATCGCCCCATTTGAGCCTCCGGCGATGGAAGTTTTTCCCTCCGATCCAGAGCACTTTCGTATGCGCGCAGAATTTCGAATCCGCCACGAAAAAGAAGCATTATATTATGTGATGCACGAAAAAGATGAAAATGGCCGTACTCGGCAGGTAAAAGTTACAAATTTCCCTATCGCCTCTGAAACCATCTGCAAGTTAATGCCGCTATTGCTTGAAGCGATCAATGATAATCCCGTATTGCGTAGAAAACTATTTCAAGTAGATTTCCTAAGCACGCTTTCTGGCGATGCTGTGATTACGATGATTTATCATAAACCCATAGACGAAACTTGGGATGAAGCAGCCAAGCAAGTACAAACAAAACTTGGCGTACCGCTGATAGGGCGGGCAAGGAAAATAAAAAGAGTTCTTGAGCGAGATTATGTGGATGAAACTCTAATCATTAATGAGGCTCACTATAAATACCGACAAATAGAAGGTGGGTTTAGTCAACCCAACGCCAAGGTTTGTGAGCACATGCTATCTTGGGCACAAAGTGTTTCCGACAATATAACGGGAGACTTGTTAGAGCTTTACTGCGGCAATGCTAATTTCACCGTGGCATTGGCTAATCAATATAATCGTGTGCTTGCTACAGAGATATCAAAAACATCAGTAAAAGCGGCACTCTATAACCTTGAACAGAATAAAATAAACAATGTGCAAATAGCTCGTATGTCTAGTGAAGAGTTTACTCAAGCCTACCACGGAGTTCGTGAATTCCGCCGACTAGAAGTTTCAAGCATCGACCTATCCAGTTATCAATTCAGCACATTATTTGTGGATCCTCCTCGTGCAGGTCTAGATCAAGATACAATCAAACTCGCACAAGAGTTCGATCAAATAATCTATGTATCCTGCAACCCAGAGACACTGGCAGGCAACCTTGTCCAGCTAACTAAGACTCATCGCATTGAACGCTTTGCGATATTTGATCAGTTTCCCTACACCCATCACATTGAAAGCGGCTTATTCCTGACTAAACGCCGATAGAAACCTTGAGATCAACATTGACCAAACATCTGATAAGTTGCTGATTCGGTAATATAAAGTAACAAACTAACAGGCAACAGGTCCACAATTCCAACTATACTGAAACACGTTATTAGCAAAATAAGACGTTGTTTCAGTACATGTTTTTAAATCTAGCCCCTAATCTTTGTAGCACATCCTACCGCGCGCATCTCACCAGCGTAAAATCGCAGAGCTACCGCTATTTATTCTGGGGCATAATCACCTTCTACCTACTCTTATCGCAGAGCCTGCAAGCAGTCGCGATAACTACGTTGACAGACGAAACTAACGTTATATCCAAGCAAGCCCTCGGTATTCAGTTTATGGAAGATGCCAACAATCACTATACCTTTGACCAGATTTTATCGGGCACACTTGACCAACACTTTATAACAGCACCGGACAAGCACCTTAGTTTCGGCTTTTCTCAATCAACCTACTGGCTAAAATTAGATATTCAATACTATTCAAATATCGTTTCACAAAAGGACTGGCTATTAGAACTAGGTTACCCGCAGCTTGATCAGATTACGTTATTCACCCCCCAAGAAGATGGCAGCTACAGCACCTATGAAACCGGCGATGCATTTGAATTCAAAAATCGACAATTCGAACATATAAATTTTCTGTTCAAGATTTCTACATCCAACGAAAAAATACAAACCTTTTATCTAAAAATAAAATCCAACAGTGCAATAGAACTGCCAATCTTCATCTGGGACCAAGATGAATTTTTGGTTCACTCTAATATACAGCAAATTGTCTACGGACTGTTTTATGGCTTTGCCATAGCCATGATTTTATACAATCTTTTTCTCTACACAGGTATACGTGACCCTAGCTATCTGTTTTATGCATTTTATATCACGTGTTTCGTTACCGTCCTTGCCATGGTCGATGGACACGCCTATCAATATCTATGGCCGGAGCAGCCCTGGTGGACCGGAAGAGGCGTATTATTTATAGCCGCAGCCTCTACCATTTGGTCTTTGTTATTCACTAAACATTTCCTCAAAACAGCTAAAACATTCCCACTAGGCGATAAAATCTTAAAATGGGGGCTAGCTTTCAGCGTGTTTTGTATGGTTTTCACTATTATCAGTACTCAACGAAAGTTAGTTGGTATCGTACTAATCGGCTATGGATCACTGATGACACTAACGACACTATTAGTTGGCATCGGCTGTTTACTAAAGGACTATCGCCCCGCGCGCTACTTTATCTATGCCTACGGGGCTTTTTTTACCGGAATACTTATCTCATCACTACGAGCAATAGATATATTACCTATTAATATAGCAACCCTTAATGCCCCTAAAATTGGCTCAGCTATGGAGATACTATTACTGTCTTTGGCATTAGCTGACCGAATCAATGAAGAACGGCGCGCACGCCTTAAAGCATTGGCGGCGCAAAATGAAACCAAAAGCCATTTAATTAATACAGAGAAAAAACTGATACATTCTGCTTTTCACGATTCGCTAACGGGACTACCCAATCTTGCAGGCTTGCAGCACAAAGGCCCCCATATCGTTCAGCAAGCACGTCAAAAAGAACAAGAATTTGCCACTTTCATCATCTACCTCTCCAACTTCCGTGAAATAAATAACACCTTAGGACGAACCAATGGTGACAAGCTGCTACAAATGGTCACCCAGCGCTTGCATGACACGTTAAAGTCTATTGATGCTTCTATTAATCTAGAGCGAGAAGCAGAAAGCCCGTCCTATGTTGCACTGACGGAAAGTGTTACTTACTCAGCCATAATCCGTTTTCAGTCTATACAACAAATTAAACAAGCAGCGGAGCTTATTAACTCTGCACTAAAACAACCTTTCCAATTTAAAGGTATGTCATTAACAGTGTCGACTCAAATAGGCATTTCACTTTACCCTGAACATGGCCAGACCTTTGATACACTCATTCGAAACGCTCATATCGCCATGGGGCATGCCATCAGTCAACACGAAACATTCACCTTTTTTGATCATAATCTAGATACATTTAGCTCACGTCGACTGTCGCTGATGGGGGAACTCGAACAAGCGATCGAACAAGACACTCTGGAACTATATTTCCAACCGCAAGTTAATTTCCAATCGGAAAGAGTAGAAGGCGTAGAAGCGCTATTACGGTGGAATCACCCTGAACTAGGTTTTATCCCACCGGATGAATTCATCGTACTGGCAGAACAAAGCGGCACGATTAAAAACTTAACCTATTGGGTCTTAAACTCAGCCCTCGAGCAATTAGCCGATTTAAACAGGCGCGGCTACCCATTAACCATGTCCGTTAATCTATCAGCCACCAATTTACTCGATCCTGACATCAGCAACGTGATTTCGAAACTGTTAACTGAACATGAGGTAACTCCCAACCAGCTCATTCTTGAACTCACTGAAACGGCCATGATGGAAGACCCGCATAAGGCTCAGGACGTACTGGTTCACCTAACAAGACTAGGTTTACATGTCTCTATCGATGACTTCGGTACCGGTTACTCATCCCTTGCCTATCTAAAACAATTACCCGTATCAGAAATCAAAATTGATCGTTCATTTATTACCGATCTGACAGTAAACGAGGATGATGTAAATATTGTCAGCACCACGCTATCCATGGGACACAACTTCGGATTAAAAGTGGTCGCCGAAGGCATTGAAGATAGAGAAACATTCAATATGCTGAAGGATATGGGTTGTGATTTAGCTCAAGGCTATTTCCTGAGCAAGCCAATTTGCATGAAAGACCTCATTATCTGGCTGGATAAGCGTGTAGGTCGACAGCGACTAAAACCGATTTCCTAGCTGAAAATTGTTTTCCGTATAACCGACCTATCACCTGTTATAATACGACCCATTCTTTATTGACACATTTTAGGTTTAAGTAATTCAGCCGTATGGAAACCGAATTCACAACCCCTTCCGGGATCATCACATTAAAACGTTTTCCAGAGAATAAGCGTGAATTACTACGTGCCTGGAACACGGCTGATGAATATCTTTTAAACCATGCAATGGAGCCAGACAACGTTGCTCGTATAGGTTTTTCACACTGTTTGACGGTCAATGATCAGTTTGGTGCGCTCTCACTAGGCATTAATACTGAAAAAGTTACCTGTTGGAGTGATTCAAAAATCGCATTCGACAATATAGAAAAAAATGCGCAATTAAATCAGCAAAACATTTCGCATCTAAATCTAGTGCCGAGCACTGAAACACCACAGGGCTGTTTTGACCTCGTATTAATCCAAATCCCAAAAAACCTATCATTACTGGAATATCAACTTCATCAAATCCAGCCTCTACTTGCAGAAAATGCCTTAATACTGTCCGGCGGCATGATTAAGCACCTACCAAAATCTGCAATAGAACTCGTTGCCAACATTCTCGGAGAAACTACCGCACAGTTAGCCTGGAAAAAGGCCCGTGTTTTTAACACCAGAGTTGAAACAAAAATTAATTCAGCTCGCGAATCATCAACATATCAATATCGCAGTTATTTCAAACTCGAAAAAACACCTTTCACTATAGTAAATCACCCTAATGTTTTTTCTCGGCAATCCCTAGATATAGGTACCCGGCTTTTTTTACAAAATATCCCTCAGGGTGACTACCAGCATATTATTGATCTAGGCTGTGGTAACGGTGTCGTGGGGTTAATGGCGGCCCAGAAAAACCCTGATGCAAAAGTGACCTGCACCGACGAGTCTTACCTGGCAACTCAATCGGCAAAGGAAACCTTTACCGCCGCTGAAGAACAGGGTGTAACTAACTCCACCGCCTTTTTAACTCAGGATTGTCTAACCGACACCAGCGGTGATACCGCAGACCTTATACTCTGCAACCCACCCTTCCATCAGCAACAGACCGTGGGAGATCACATTACCCGCCGCATGTTCGCACAATCAAAAGCTGCGCTACGTCAAAAAGGTGAACTGTGGATTGTTGGTAATAGGCATTTAGGGTATCACGTTCAACTCAAACGCCTTTTTGGGAACTGCAGGACTGTCGCCAGTAATAAAAAATTTGTGATCTTAAAAGCCGTCAAACGTTAATCATTTATTACCATGCCATAACGTCTTTAACGAAGGGGATGGTCAGTCGTCTTCGCGCTTGTAGCGATGCATCATCGAGCTGCTCTAGCACAGAAAACAAGCTTGTCATATCACGAGCACCACGGTGCAAAATATATTGTGCAACCTCTCGCGTGAGTTCAATTCCACGTCGAGAAGAACGCATTTGTAACGCATCAAGCTTTTCTTCATCTTGAAGCAAATGAAGCTGAAACACCTGACCCCAGCCTAAGCGAGATGTCAAATCAGGTAAAGTTACGCCCAATTGCTTGGGCGGCAATTTAGCGGCAACAATAAGTAATTTCTTCAGATCTCGCACTTTATTAAAAAAGTGAAACAAGGCTTGCTCCCAATCTGAATTCCCCACTATGCAGCCAATATTATCCAAACACACCACATCCATACCTTCCAGCCCATCAAGACTTTCAGTACCGTACTCAATGACTTCATTAAGCGGCAAATAAATGGATGATAGATCGTGGATTTTGGCTAG